>Ga0116231_10002711_pt1 | contig 37027 bp, 28 predicted proteins | sample S1TSphgellanicum_2_FD_89695 | JGI IMG/M metagenome (GOLD analysis project Ga0116231, IMG submission 89695) | Host-associated microbial communities from peat moss isolated from Minnesota, USA - S1T2_Fd - Sphagnum magellanicum MG | ecosystem: Host-associated > Plants > Peat moss > Unclassified...
GAAAAATTTGGGGGACCCCAATGGAGAAAAAAAAAGGAAAAAAAGGGAAACAAAATGAAAAGGGGGGGGTCCCCCCCCCCCCCCCCCCCCCAAACAAGAAAATAATTGGTTTTTCTTGGGTGCATGTTGAGTATTCTCATTGGCTGCATGAAAATTATAGTCCTAAGACTATCTCCCACCATTTTTGACCAAGGCTAATGGAAGGAAATGGAAGTATGGGTGTATACTCTAACACTCCCTGGTATAATTCCCATAATTTACTCTGTAGAGGGCCAACTACAACTTGTAGAGGCCCAAATAGGGGGCGTTGGTGGCATGCATCCAGACCAACTCCACCCATGATCTGTAGGTGAATCTGCAAATTAAAATTGGATGAAAAAAAGTCAAAACATGTCGGTTTGGCTCAGCAAAATGGTTTTGGCCCAACATTAGGTCTTGGGCTTCGCTGTTCTGAAGTCCCCATCTTTGCTGGCAGATTCAGCATTGAATCTCCCTGGCTCAGTTGACCTGTTTTAGATGCAGGAATGGACCTCAATAAATGCACAGCCTGATGAAGCAAACATATTTGCTGTGGTCGAGTTTTTTTTCAAAAGTGCAAGGGGAAAAAACAGACCAACAACACAAGAAGAAAAACAGGGCCAGGTGCAATTATGAGACCCATTGTTAAATTGTCTGCCAAAACCTTCCAATATATCTGTCAATTGTGAACTCCAAAATCCTAAATTCACACCAAGAAATGGCAACAGTTACACTGTCACACTTGTCTCTTCTGAGAGCTAAGAGGACTCTTGGGAGACATCTGATAAAACAAACTGAAGGCTAAGATAGCACAGTTTGTGTTTGTCAGCATTTATTTCCAACATGTCAGCAAAATATAGCATGATTTCTAATTTTGTTCTAATTTCCTCTCTGACCAATAGCCAAATTTGCCCAAGTCCCATTACTACAAAATATGGGTGCAGTTCATTAATCCCAGTTCATTAAGTGAGTGCATTCACTGCATCCCCATTAGGTCCTATACACTAGGATCAATGAATTCATTCAAAATTCAATGAAATCACTTGGCCTAAAAGGACACCTTTTGTTGGAGATTCATTTGTGAATGATCACCAGATCATCAACCTCAAAAAATTGGGGGAAAAAAAAGCCCTGGCTAGAACGGGTGCTGCCTTAAGAGAAGGTCCATCCACACCCCTAATTTTGACCTCTAGAAGGTTTTATCACATCATCGACCACTATAGAGCTTTAATCAGTTCTCATCTATAAACATGAAAAATTGAATAGTATACAGTGCGAGCCTATTTAAATGCTACCACTTGGGCCAATCAGAAATAGTCATTTTTTATAGGGCCTTGTCAAGATCACTGTATCTTATGCAAATTTACATGTCCAAAGTGTAAACCTATTTTCACCATTAGTTGAAGTGTGTACTTCATCCAAAGTAGAGTGTACATGCATTTGTCTTGTTCTAAAGCAAGCTGAGTGGGGGTGTAACCGCAGGTAGTTGCCAGGTCAATTATGAGACCAATTAATGGCATCAGAGGTGTTTTCCTCTTGTCCAGAAATTTATCTTTTCTCAAATAACAGCCTCTTCTTCTTACACTTCTACATCATTTCTCAGTAACCCAAAATAACCAAGGTGAACTATCACCATGAAGGTTAGCTCAGTTGCTATTTTGACTACCAACTTATTTAACAACCCACTAGCTCTTGTTTATATACTAACCATCTACACACTAACCCCATCTACTAACCTAGGAACACACCCATTTTTCCTACCTTCCTGTTAGACCTATTTTTATACACAAGGATACTCGTGACTTCAACTCTGTTAGGGTTCATCCCCAGCTTCCAATGGATGGTGAGCTTCTATTGTCCACCTTGTACATTGTTGAAGAGATCTTCAACTTGACTTCAACTCTGACTCAATTAATGGTCATCCATCATTAGAAGTGTCTTTTACATTTACATTGATAGAGTTATCCGCAAAGTCACCCTCTTTTAGTGGTGTCTGCAAAGTAATGAAATTTTACTAAATCTCAGTATGAAATGCTGAAACTCAGCATTTAACACACAAGGTTCGAAGGTAATTATAATACTTGTATAAGTAGGATCAGTGGAAATATATATAGTAGCAGTGGAGACACTCAGGAAAAAAGAAAGACAAGATGAAAACTCAGTTTACCACCGAAATTGATGGAAAAACTAGTTTGGGTCCCAGTTAGTTTGTTTTTGTAAAATTTTCATTTCCAGTTAAGCATTTGATGCCCAAATTATGCCGAAACTCGCCCCCTAATCGACGGACTTTGCAGATAACTTTATTGACTCCTTAGAACATCTCCACCCCAAAACTGCAAACAACTCCTTTATGTTAAAATAGAATAGTGTTTAATGACCACTGTCCCCACCCACAAAGGTCATAAAAGTTCCTTTAAACAGTCAAAGACCATTTATATCTTTACATCTGGACGAGTAATGGTCACTGTCCAAATCCATAGTAGAAAAAAGGTTTTAATGGGGTTAAAATGGCCACTGCAAAATGGACATCAATACAGGAGCGCAGCAGGATGTATGCTATCGTGCTGCAAGATTTAATGAAAAGGGGTGTTTGCAGGTGTGGGATGGAGATGCTCTTAATACTTATTGGACCTTCATTTACAAACGAAATTCAGCCAATTTTGCACCCCAACGAAAATTTACTGATGATATTTAAAATTTTAGAATTACAAACGAATGACACTTGCTCTTTCAAGAGTGGAATCTGTAGTATTAAAAAATGAATTTTCAGGTGCCTGAGTTAAAGAGACGACCCAACACAGAGTGCAATTAAAAACGAACCGTTTTATTTGGCAGAAGTTATGTGGGCCTAAAGGACCATAGGTAGGTCATAAACTAACCAAGGTAGGTAGGAAATGGACTGAATTGACTGTCTCAAGTCTCTCAACCAACCACTCCTGGCAATGAATAAGATTGCCTGAAAACCTGCCAAATCGGCAGGTATGGTCAATTATGTACAATGGGTGAACCATGATAAAGTTATCCTTAAAATCACCCTGTCTTTGGCCTGCCTCTCCGTGCTCTGAAATAGTTGAGATGAGTTAATTCAAAGAAAAAGCACCAATTCCAAAGGGAAATGGAGGAACACAAAGAGAGGACCAACCTCCAAACTTGAGACAATTCCAAAAAGCAAATGGGAGGAAAAGGTTGTTGTCAAAATCCAAATCCCAAGCCTAGGTCCTAAACCCCTCTTCAGTTGTGTCAAAAAAGTAAATCAAACAAGGGGGTGTGGTGTGTCACACTGTGGCCTTGCCATTTACATTAAAAAGTATCTTAAGGCAAAAGAAGAAGAATTATGGAAACTCAAATATTTTCACCATGCAAAAATATAATCTTCCAAAAAAAAAATCCTCTAAAAGAAACCAAAATCCTTCAAGATATTATAACTCTATAATTAATCTCAAGTTTCAACACAAGCGCAAATATAATCTTTCAAAAATACACCATATAAAAATATAGCTATTATTACCTAGGGGCCAAAATCCCTTAAGCTACTATACTCTAACGTGAATCTAAACACAACATCCTTGCCTATGAAGGCAAGGCCAACAAAGAGAGAGGAGAGAATCCTGAAAGAGCACCAAACCTAGAAGAGGCCTTGCCGACCAACGACAATAGCTTGTTGCCAAAACATAAGCTCAAGACTCTACCAAAATACCTCCTGTGCTTGTGCTTGACAAAGTGAGAGCTTGGGTCCAACTTGGGAGCAAACTTGTTTGACCTTGTTTTTTGGCACAAGAATGAGTTTGTGTCCCAATTAAGTTTCATGCTCGCTTGGGCATGTTTTGATGGAACAATGTATTTCAGTGCCCAGTTCAAGGTCTTTTACACAGAACTTGAGTATATGTGTTCAGTCACACCGCTTATTTGCACGCACCTCTACTAGTGTTCATCACATGCAATGCAGAGTGTTGATTGTTTTCACAGCCCCACCCATAAACATGAAGAATCGGTGGACATGCATATAAGGTGAGAGGCTACTTGAATGTTACCACATCTTCAGCCATTATTTTATACTTAGCCTTGTGAAGAACACTTTATCTTGTGCAAATATACAGGTCCAAACTCCAAACCCATTTTGCACACTATTTGAACAATCTAGTTTGGATCCCAATTTAGTACACCAGCGCACACTTCACAGCCCGTTTTGTTGCTGCCAGTGGACCTGCTCTAATGATCCAAAAACTCCCTCTCAAATTGGGAATTCGACAACCTGTAATAATAAACCAGTACGTGGCTTTTACTTAGAAGCCCAAGACAATTTGTTTTGAAAACCTGTGCAACTGAGATGTGATGATTTCAGAAGCATTTTTTGAAGGATGTGCACAAGGATCCTCTGCCTGCACAAAATTCAACAGATCTGGTATACTTGGGAAACTGCTGTTTTCTTCTTCACTCAGTTTCTATTCAACCATTGTACCCAGCAGGCGAGTTAACATCATAAAGTCCATAAGCATCAATTGACACAAAGTACTTTGAGCTCAAAGTACAGCCTTCAAGCAATGTGAAAATGGGTTTAAAGTTTGGATCAGTGTTGGCAGGTTCCGTAGTTTGGACTCTGAACTGTTAAACTCGGGTTTTGGGTTCTTGGGATTGGAGGTGAATCAACATCCTTTTGGTGGAACTAACACAAGAATTGAATTATGAAACTAACTTTTTGCAAAGTCTGGAATCAAAATCAGAGATTTGAAAAAAATGATTTCAAACATAAATTCAAATGCTTTAAACAATCAAGTTGAAACCTTTTGACAAGTAAGTTGAACTTTATGAGTAATTAATTAATTGTAATTAGTTATAAAAACTCTATATCTATGCAATCCTCAATTTTTAATTTGTTGCAAAAAATTTGTGTCAATACAATACCCAGTCTTGGGGAGTGCCTAATGTCTACATGAAATTGGACTCAATTTTTGAATCAAGGACAAAGATTCTTAGATTTGAAAAAACATGTCAAAATCGAAACTGTAAGAATTAAAATGTGGAAAAACTATGACAGCATGTGGGTGGACCTGCTCTAAAGTCAGCTAAAGTGAGCAAAATATGTGCAAGGTGAGCAAAGCAACTTATGTCTCTCTTAGGTCTCTCATCATGTTTAATCAGTTTAGTTGTTACTATCCCCCCGGGCTCAATATATGTATTGAATTATCCAACTGCAAACCATTTGATCCATGGTGTTCTAAATATGAATACCACTTACAAATATGAAAGAGTATGCATGCAATGTGCATGTTTCAATATGTATGTTGGTTAATCAATGGAGCTAAGTTTCCAACCATACAATGTTTCATAACTTTGACTAACAAATTAACCAAAACTATCATCGAGCTTTGTGGATCTACTTAGTTGGTTTCAAGCCAGTGTTGGGTGGGAATTTGATTTTGTTAATAACCATTGCTTGGAGTTTTTAATTATTTCAGGATTAAAAAATAGTCAGCTTTGGTTTGTTTTGTTTTGTTTTCGGTGACAAAATCAGGATTAAAGAACTGCCAGAACCATAGCATGGAACCCTAAGAACTGCCAGGGCCCTATTCCTATATATGTAAAAGAACTTGATGACAATTTTGATCAAATTACTGAAGAATTCCATAACAAGGACACCAATGGCCTTCTTGTTGCTTGAGGGTTTTTCATATACACAACTCACTTTCTAGCCCCCTCATCATGGGGACCCCTTCTGTCATCACCAGTCTAAACAACTCTGTCGTTGCCTAGCCAGTATAACAAGCTAGGCACTGGTTTTGACCCCCTAACCAGGGTTCTAAAAAACATCAAAAGAATCAGGTCAAAGAACTTCCAGGTTTGTGAGCTTTCACCAATGCTCTCCATGGTGCTGCTTGCACAATTTCCAACACAATGAAGATTGTAGATCCAATTGAAAAGAAATAGAAAATAATAGCAAAAATGTAAGAGCAAAAAGTTGGAATGCAAGAATACAAAGAAACTACAAGGGTACTTTATTGAGGCTTATTTACACATTGCATGGTGGAGCAATTTAAAAAGTAAAATCCCAATTAGGTTATTTCTAAAAACAACATGAGAGATTATGTTCATCACCACCATTGTGGATTAATTGCAAGTTTAATCACCATCACCACTCTAATAATTGATTCACCATTGATATGCCTTTTCTAACACTCCCACTACATGATCAATTTTATAAAATGTATGGAGGCTTGTCATTTACATACATCAAGAGTGTGCTTCTCCTTGGGAATGGCCTTGGTCAACATTTTTGCAACCATTTTTATGATTGAGATATACTCAAATCAAACTATGTTTGCATGCACCATTTCTAGAACATGTGTTGAATGTTTACGTGGTTGGTCCTCGAGTAATGAATTAAATGTTTGATGAGTGACAAACACCCTTGGTTCTCTAGAAATATGATAGTGTCATCATGATTGAATCCAAGTTTATTAAGAAAACTATGAAGCCCCATGGCCTTTCTAATTGTTTGGAGACACAACCATTAGTCTTGTCACAACCATAGCCTAGGGTTCAGAACCAAGGTTAAAGCATGGGAGGGGGAGTGAAATAAGAGTGTCCAAGGACTTAAACACATTTTCACAAGTGTGAGAGAATTATACTAACGTTCCCAAATGGTTTTTCCATTTTAGGAGTTCTAATTTTGTTGAGTTCTGAATTTTTCGAACAAAAGTGCATGTAATAAATATGGTTTGAATTGGGCCCCCAATATATCATTGAAAAGTCCTTGAAACATAATTATCAAAAATTAATTCACATTTTCCAACTAAAATTGTCAACTAGGAGTTCAAAATTTGCATGAAGACCAACTTATTGTTCCATCGTTCAAAAGAAAGATGTAGGTTGTAATTGATTTTTTTCTACCTAAATTTCCACCTCAATATGAATTGAAATATCCTAAAACACTAATTTCATTGTGAGCTTGTATCAAAACCAACTCGATCCTTAGTTCATTGGAGGTAAATAATGTTGGGTGGGTATATCTTGTGTCTAGATATATTCATCATGTATTGATGGGGTATATTATTTACCTTAACCTATTTTTTTCAAATCAACATACTCGAACGAATGAAGCACATATCCAAGGATATGTGAATTTAAAAAAATTACCATATTCATAACTTTAAATATATGTAAAAATACCCAATACCAATTTTTTTGGTATTTAAATAAAACAAATTATTATAGATATGCCTTAAACCTTAAATTTTCAATTTCTATTAATTAAGTGGGGTGCATCCCAAGTCCCTTTTTTATTTTTTTTGAAAATTAAAAAATTTAATTGGCCCATCACAAGAGAAAAAAATTGGGAGCTTCACAAAATATAAGTTTCCTTGTAAGAATGAAGAGTCTCATTTTTTGCCCAACTGTATAAATGAAAAGGTGAAAATTTTGAACAAACCATAGGGGATAAAATTGAGGGTTATTAACATTTGGTCAAAGTGCACATGGTAGGAATGGTAGGTACATGTGGTAAGGATGTATTTCAAATGGAAGAACACCCTATTTTGGAACCCAAAATTTACCCGTTACTTAACAAAATTAGATTATTCAAAAGCCTATTAGAGCACCCCCAAAATTAATTACAAATTATTTCAAAAATCTATCTTCAATTGACTATCAACCATAACACCATTTTCTTTTGATACATTAAGTGTTCAATCATAGGCATGTTTATCCTAATCAAGGATGAATGAAATACTTTGATTTTTTCATTTTCATATTATATTTGATGTAAGAATTTTGTTTTAAATCCAAAATGTGGAAAATTTTCTTTACTTTTAAATAAATAAACACATACCCATTTTTACCCCAAAAAGGGTATATGATAAAGGGTCAATACCTAGACCCTATTCATTTACCAATTAATTTTTGTATAACCAAACCTTAGCATGATGATTTTTTTAAAATTTTAATATACCCTTACTTGCACAAAAATATTATGTGTGTGTGTGTGTGTGTGTGCAAGTAAGGGTATATATATACTTACACAACACTAGAAATAACATAGGTTTTTCTTAACAACTTACCATGCACAAACTAGTTTACTGCTCTTTTAACGATCATGGCCAAATCTAATCTCGTAATAATTGTCATCTACATGAATCTACCAATAGCTTTTCAAAAAGAATGTATCCATCATTTTTGTTCCTCTTATGTCATGGTTTTTTATATTTGTAAAAAACTTGACATTCATGTATCAAATCATGTGTAAACTAATTTGCAATTGTTCATACCAAATTAAAGTAGCATTTCATGAATGTATTTTGGTTGCCCCAATCATATGTTCTTCACCAATCAGTCCACCATCTTTATTTCAATGCCCAAACAATATTCTACTTCTTTGAGGTCTTTCACCACAAATTCACATGACTAAAGATCATTCACTTTATTTACTCCCCACAAATCCTTGCTAATGTTGAGTAAGTCATTAGTGCATAAGGTCAAGAATATGTATGTGCACCTTTTTTTTCTTCAAAACATAAATGTTATCATTTAATTCACATTTGTGGAAACCACGCCTTCAAATGAGGAAACCATCAATCTAAGTCACATTCCAAACCCATTATGCTTGCTTAAGTTTGTATAAATGGATTTTTTTTAATTTGAGAACGAAATCTTTATGGTCAACAACTTCAAAGCCATCAAGTTGTGTCATGTAAATGTTTTTGTCCAAATCCCCATTCAAAAAGGCATATTTGATGCCCATTTGGTGTATTTCAAAGTCAAGTGCTACTCCAAGTGACAAGAGTGTATGAATAGAAACAAATTTCATCACAAGCACAAATGTTTCATTGAAATCAATGCCATGAGTTCAAGAAAACCCTTTAGCCACTAGTCTTTCTTTATACCTATCTATTTCCCCATATACATAATTGATTTTTAAAACCCATTTTGAACTAATAGATTTTTAAATCCTTTGAGTCATATTGACCTTGGTGTTACATTTTGCAAATTTGTAAGTTTTTGAAATCTTCCTTGTGTGGTGAGTTTTCAATAAGTAACACTACCCCATGTTTAGGATTGGTCTAACCCTTTTGCATGTTCCAAGATTATGTCAAGTAGTGCAAGCTTGATGTCATCAAAGTTTTGTCTTGTTACACCATGACATTCAAATGCATGCATAATTGCATTGTGCTATCACTTCTAGCTCCTAGTTAAGCCTCTATAAAAATGTTCAACTCCCATTACTAACGAATGTCCTTAACTACTAACGAGAATTGCAACATTTGTTTGATATTCATTGATCAACTTCTTCTATTTCATCTACACTGAAGGTTGATATTTTCATTTATGAGCTTTTCACTAAAAGATCACATTTTGATTCACAATTAATTTTCTAGTTTGTGGAACATGGGAAGTTACTTGCATTCCAAATGGCATGCAAAATATTATAAGGTGCAACAAAATGGAAAAAATGTAAATTTTATTATCTAATAAATGTAAATAGGGTGATTAGATTTTTATTATAAAAATATAACTATAATATTTTTTATTCAAATTTTTTTTTAAATGCTATTAAACTTCATAACATACCCCAAAAACCCCTTAATTTCACATACATTCCATAAAATGTACAAAGAGTAACTACCCCTTAATCTTTGGAGCAATAAATTTGAAATGCAAATAAATTTGCATTGGGATTATGATTCTAATAAATAAGGAGGCTTGTGTTCATGCCATTAATTCTATGAAGAAACAATGTTATGATGAGGCAATAGGTTTAGTAGTTGAATTGAAAAACATTTTCCAATTTCAAAAATTGTTCATTACCACTTGGATAATCTAGCCCCAATATTGGTTGGATTTAGTAGAGGTTGAAACCACATTCCTAAGGCATCTAGCCATTATTCAAACACAATTTGGGCACCAAAAGGCCATGGGTACTTCTAGAGCATTTTTGGGGCCATTTACTGAACCCTATCCTTTTCAATTAGCAATCATCCTTATTGAAAATGATAATGCATAACCTTCATCAAATTGCTATCGCGCCTCCCATGAATCAAACCCAACCACAAAATTGTGGGAGAAGCTTGGATCAAATGTCATTCTCAACCATCATCTTTCCAATTGGTTTAAGCTTGTGAACATATGCATGGTTATGGTTCATGGTAGTGTGAAGGATGAGTAGAAATTCTCCAACCTTGTTTTCATAAAAAACAAGCTTTGAAACAAATTAACCACTCACATTGACCTTGTTGTCAAGATGTATGGGCAAACCTTTTGTTCACTATAATCATATCCCTTCTACACAACAATTTGTAATGGAGTGACAATTGGACTTGTTATGGGATGTGTGACTAGGTTTTGGTGAGGTTTTTGATTTGATGCAATATAATTATTGTTAGAGGGAATCTAATTGGTTTGGTTCCACATTAATATTGTATCACAATATTCACATTAATTAAAATGTTGGGTTTTCATTATGTGTTTGTTATGCACTTTGCTCTTTATAATGTGTATCACATTTTATTGGTTTTTAATGTTGCCCATCTTGTTTACAAAATTCAAACTTTAAATGCAACATTTACATTTGATTTTAAGGTTTAGTGTGATGTCTAATGGGTTGGTGTGCAAGTAGAATTTTAGTTGCAATTAGCAACATCCTTTTGGGAATGGGGTTAAACTCCCCATCAAGTTATTTCATTTTGAATTCACATTTTCAAGGGTGTTAGATTTACTTCAACAGGCCCAAGGCAATGGCATGTATTGTTGTTGAAGTATGCACAATTATTTTTATTCTTGTGGCTCTAGAATATTATATGTTTTCATTGAATTCCCATAAAAGAATTCTACGTCAAGGTCTTTTTTCTTGCTTGCAACAAATTTGGATATTATTGTTTATATTTTGGGTTTTGATGATGCTTATAATATAGATATGTATTTGAGCCTAATCTTTTTCTCTTGCTTTGAAAATTGGGATGTGTCATTATTGTTTAGTGGCTTGTTGATGCATGTGTGTTATTTGGATTGTGGATGGTGCCATTGTTGCAAAAGCTACAAATTATATATATACAAATATATATAAATTTTATACATATAAATTGAATCACAACTTCATGTCATAAACATATTTTTCATCTTATCTTCCCTTGGGAATTTTGTAAATAATTAACTTATTTTTAAAAACCTTTCATACATATGTTTCATGTTTGTAATATATAACACATTACAAAATTTTGAATACTAAAAAATTAATGGCAATTCGAATTTTATGGGTTAACAACTTGTTAGTGACTCTAACATGTTCACCTTGTTGTTGTACAAGTAGCAAAAAAATGTTATGGGTACATTATGTTTGTACATATGCATTTGGAATTGGTGTTTTGCAAGTTTTATTTATGGCACAAGAGGTTTTTAATCAAATATGTAGGATCAAACATGCGCCATATATAAAAGAGTTTTGTGTCAACAATCATAAGCATTGATGCATGCATATTATAATTAAATTGATATCAATGGATGGGGTTGGGTAATAACTACAACAAATGATTTGAGGAAAAATATTATTTATACGAAATTTTTTGCTATTGAAATATTTTCTTTGTGCCACTTGTCCCTAAATTTTACAAAATCCCATTCAATTTTTTTGAAGCTTGTATAGTTCTTGGAGTTTTGAAACATGTGTTGGTAGTTCCAAAAATGACTCTTCTTCACAAATTTCAATTGTCACAAAAAACCTCCCATGTTGAAGTATTTGTTGCCATTGTGCCACAATGTGCAAAATCTTACATAGTCTCATAAACTCAAAGCTTGAAAGAAAATGTAGTCATATGAACATACACCGCTTTGCAAGTTCTCATTGGCAAGTTATAAACATATTCTAATTAGCGTAGTCACATCTAGACACAAATATTCTATGTGTAACCAACTAGATCCACCTTCCTTAGAAGAAAAAAACCACACGGGCATTCCATTATGCACACATTGAATCTATGCACCTTACCTACATAAAATGAAAAAAAAAAGCCTAGATGGCAATTTAAAGATTTAAGCATATGAAGTCTTTTCAACAAAAACATAAGGGATTGAAAAGGTGTTGTTACACCCAAAATTTTTGAGTTTATAATGGATGATATAGGTGATAAAATTTTAATGTTGGATTATTTAAAATTCAACTATTTTTTTTATTTAAATGATATATAATGGGTTGGTCCAATTAAAAAATTAATGGGTTTTATTGGACCAACCCATTGAAAAATTGGACTTCAAAGAATCTAATATGTGACAAGCTTTGACCAAGTAAATCATAGGTTATGGTTAGATTGATCTTCAATTATGAAATTATCAATGACCTAAAAAGGCGTTTGCTCATGAAGATATTTGGGAATTAAAAGATTTTGTAACAAGATGTTCATATAAAATATTCTTGAATGATAATAATAGTAATGTTAAAGTTGTATTGATACACACCATGGCCCAAGGGTGAAGCCTAATTTTGCACAGATATGAAATACAAAAAATACCCATATTGGTCTCATTTGTCTTAGATTAATGCATGTGTCTTGGGGTTGAACCCCAAGATATACAAATCTTCCACCAAAGCAAAGACCTAGACCGAGGGATAACACCTTGCATACCCCAAGACTCGACATCTTAGGACAATATTTAAAAAAAAGATTAAGACCTTAAAGTTTGATGGCCTACAACATAAGGGTTTCAAAGCCTAGAACTTGATGCTTGTACAATCCAAAGACGTTAGGGCTTATCACTAAAAAGATTGAGAGCTTAGGACTTGTGAGCTTAATGACATTTACACATAGCCTTGTAAAATTTCCTTGTCCTAAGGGCCTAAGACAAGAGTGCCTAAGGATATGAAGACATGTTTTACTTGACATGAAGGAAAAGGACATGAAACCCCAAGACATGAAGCCCTAGGATATGAGGACACGTGTTGTCATTAACTTTTACCTTAACATTCCAAAGTCTTTTTTCCAAAGCCCTTGAAGTTGAAGATGTTGTTGGGGCAATGTGAGTAGTCAAACATAAAACATTGTCAAGCAATCCAACAAAATGTGGAGGTTGATGGTTCCCTAATGTCCTCCATAACTAGAGCATTCTTGTTCAGTTGTAGACAACTACAACTTGATCCTGACACAGACTTGCATTTTCATCTCATACCATTATTTGTATAACAAACAATATAAATTTAAAAAAAATGTTGAATCCTTGAGTTCATAGACTTTAACTCTATGATTTACAATTAATAAATCACTTTTCTATCCTTGTTTTGCAAACAAGGTCATTGTACAATGGTGACAATAATGTCATACAAACACCATAAACCAACTATCCTAGGCCATTCGTGAAAAATATATCCAAACAACTTGAACCAATTATCGTAGGCCATTGAAAAGGTCCCACAAATACCTTACATTTGACTTAGGCCTAGTAGTGATATTGATTAAACCTAAACCCTAGGGTCAATCAATATCACTATTTACTGTAAAAGATCTAATTTTCTTTTGAGGTTGTATAGGTATTTTTGGATACAATAGGATCTTAAGCCAAATGTTTTATGTTTTTAAATGAGAAGTTTTAAGTCTTGAATCAAAAGTTTTAGGTCCTAAGTCAAATGTCCTAGGCTTTTATGTTTAAAGTCACAAGCTCTAAGCCAAATGTCCTAGGCTTGAAGCCAAAATTCTTAATCCCTAACCCAAATGTCGAAATGACATTACTGAAAAGTTCACACAAACACCCTAAGCCATTAGCAAAAGATATATCCAAATTGACGCACCCCCACTCTCCTCGAGGGATTCAACTGCGAATTCGAAGGTGAAGACAACAGAAGGAGAAGGAGTTGGGGTGTGTTCCCTAGCTCGAAACACTTCGGGGGTAGAGGGGCGTGCTGGAACTCCAGAATGGAACTAGAAAGATTGACAAGCAATTCAATTACTCACATGGATTTGCACAAACCAAACAACAAGTTGGTTAGTGCGTAGTTGGAACACTTTGGTGCATGGACGAATCATGGGCCAACACAGATTCATAAGACACCTCATGGCCCGGACTTGGGGGAAACCATCACCTTCCTCCTTATAGTACGCTCTATGCCTGGCCACAGGACCAGCACCCAAATGTCATTTTGTCCCAAGTGGGAGTCCTGAAATTCCCACAATTGGAACTCCCGCAACTTTGGGGGCCCATACCTTTGCGTGTAGACTTCTGATTGAGATGAGATCTTAAGCAAAGTTGTAGCCCTCGTCGAGAGCTTTTCAACAATATGTGGCGCGTTGCCTTCACACAAGGAAATCGAGGCGATTCCTGACTTTTAGTGATCAAGAGTCAAATTATAAATTTTGACTCCCGGCTTTTCTTTTGGGCATAACTTATGTTTTAAGTGTCCAAATGGGTCCTATGAGCCCATTTTAGATATTTACGTTCTAAGAGCTTTCCCATGATATAAATAACTCTTCAATCTAATAGATTTTGACCCCTAAAATTGTTCTTTGAAGATTCGAAAATCCAACGGGACTCCAATTCCCAAAGTGGGAGTTCACTTGGGAGTGTGAAAGTCCATTCCCTCACATTGTCCTACACTCTCGGGAGCATGAAATGTGACTCCCAAGCTTCCCTCTTGGCCCAATTCTTGCAAGCCTTTGCTTTGGTCATGAGCCCAAGGCTAGGGTTGCGACACAAGTGCCTTGAACCAAGTATCCTAGGCCATTGAAAAGGTCTCACAAATACCTTAAGTTAAAATGTCTTGTAAAAACATTAACCAAAAGGCCAATGAGCATGCTAAGCCAAATGTCTTGTAAAGACACTTAGCCAAAAGTCCCATGAACACCTTAAGCCAAAAGTGTTACGAGCATCCTAAGCTAAAAATCCTAGACAATAGGCCCAAAATCTTATGAAGATTTTACAATAAATGTCTTACAAACATTGTAAGCCAAATGTCCTTGGGCTTAATGTGATTTCACCCTAGGCCATTGAAACAAAAACATGACATAAAAATCGATGTGTTTTGGCCTAGTGTTAGACCCTGAACCATAAAGTTTAAACCCAAGCCAAAGCATGTTTTGACTTGAGCATTTTGGCCTAGGGTTAAAAAAAATTTAGCATGTTGGCTTAGAGTTGACATCATTTTGAGCATCTTGGTTTAGAATTAAAATAGTTTTTAGCATCTTACCCTAGGGTTGACCATTTTGGGCTAGTCCTAGAATCAAGTCATGTGTGGCTCTTTTTGTATTCCATACATAGCACATTCTGGGACCCTAAGACCTCAAAAAAAGTCTCGGGTTTTCAAACCCAATGATGTGCAACTGAAACTCTTGCCACCCCTCTACCAATGAGCTTCACTTGGGTGCCAATGGGTTAGTTGGGTCTAGTGTTGTGCTTCAAAAAATCAAAATAAAATTATATCATTATTAACCTACAATGCCAAAGATTGGCATTGAAAGAAGCACACTAGATTGTGAAAATTTCTAGAATTCATATGTTTTGGAACCAAAGGGCTTGGTGAAACATACAAACAATATGACATATATTTTAACACTCAAACACACAAGTAAAAGAAAAAGAAAGAAATGAAAGAGCAAATTTAGGGAACTTCATACAACTGTTCATCAATCTAAAATCTATAATTCTGGTGGCTTTTTAAAGTTTTTTCTCTTTATGAAAAAGAGAATTGTTAATACTATAATAGAAATTAATATTTCTCCACAAAGGAAACAAATTTTCCACCCTTGCAAATACTACAACTATATGTGATGTCAAGAAAATCAGATTTACACTATAAATGCACATTGTGGAGATCTATTGGCCATTAAAGAGGAGCACCTAAAAAACCATTGGTGTCGAGGGGCAATGCTCACCATAAAAACCTAAGGGTCCTTAGGAGGTCATAGTGTTTATGAACTACACCTACTTTGGGTTTGAAGTTGTACTCCTCCTTTGCAATCCACCTTTTTTTTTTTCCCAAGTAGGTATAAAATGTACATATGAAGAGTTGCATACAATTTTCATTGTGCTCATCACTCATCAAGGTTTTATCAAGAGACCCTAAGGCCCGCTTTTACACTAGGAGTTAGGGCCGATGTTCAACCCAAATCTAGCATTCCTATTGGTGCAAAAGTTGAAATCAGCCTTGGCAAGGGCTTTACACTAGGAGTCAAGGCTGAAAGAGAAAAAAAAACTTTTCAATCTGCCCGAAGTTACCAATAAATGCTGAACTTAATGGCCTTGTATTGGCCCCAAGGCTCTCAAAAAAGGATTACCATCCAATTTGGGGCCCCACGGCCAATGTTCCAGCATTTATTAATAGCCTAACCTCAATGTGCTAGCATTTGTTAGTAACTTGGGGCCAATTCCCCCTTTTTTTTGTGAAAAATTCACCAAAAAAACCTCCCAAAAAAACCAACTTTGCCATAATTACCTACAAGATAAAAGGATGCTTAAGATTTTGCCCCTTCATAGTTTGAATATTGCCAAATTTGGCTAAATATGCCTATGGACTATCACCACTTGAGCAAACAATCACAAAATTGAAAAACAAAACATTGTATATGATAGGCTAATTTATCCATTTGATGAATTAATGAAAACATTTACAAGATTTTCAATTTGACCAATCGTAATCTTGGAAAGTCTTTAAAAATGGCCAAGTGTTAAAGGGTTCAAACAAATGTTGGGTGGGAATTAGGCTAGAACCTTGGTATATAAATTAGTATTCATCTTGGTAACTATCAAAAAAATTATTGGGTTTTAGGCAATTGCATCCTAGTTACAAAAGGTAAACTAGGGTAACTTAACTTAGAACTAATTGTAGTGTGAACATGAATTTATTTGAATTTTTGGGTGAAATATAAATCCTTGAGCGGAGTGATTCAATCCAATTTTTTTCGATTTGAGATCACACCATTCTATTGTGACGTGTTGCATTTGTTTTCCAAATTTTTATAAAAGTTTGTGTTCACAAGGGTTTTGCTTATGCTTGGATTCCTATGTGTGCATATAAATTGTATTTTGAGTTCAAGAAATTGGATCTAGTTGAATAGTGCCACAATTTGATTTGTTGTTGTCTTTTTGAACACTAAGGTTGTTCATGGTTTGCACGGAATTTTTTGTGTAGCTACTACCACCATGGATTTGTTGTTTGTTCCATTTTGGTGTGAGCATTTGAGAAATTTGTAGCTAAAAGGATTTGTAGTTTGGGGGGGAGGGGGGTGAGGTGTTTTTTGAACTAAAATTCACCCAATGAAGTTGGTGATTTTTTATTGTTAGTTTGTCACATTCCTTCGGGATTTGAACTCCAGGTGTGAATAAGGTCAAAAGAGGACAAATGAAGGAGTAGGAGGGCCCTACCGTTTTCATTGTCAAAAAAGGTCCTTCCATATTTCTCTTTGTGTGCAAAATAGAGAGATAAAGATGGTTTAGGACTTCATCTTGTTGTGAGCATGGGCTTGGTAATGCCATGGTCGGCCAAGCTTAAGTTTGCTTAAACCTCTTTGGTTTAGGATGCAAGTTAAACCCCAAATAGCATGAGGAGCATGAAGATGAGGGCCTTAGAAAAGGGGATCCAATCTAAACCTACCCCAAACTGAATTTTTAATTAAAAAGTTTTTAAATTGGTTTTTCAAGCCTTAACTTTTGGAGGAGGTTAGGTTCCGGCTCAATCAAACCTAACATTTGTCAAATATTTAGGTTTGAATTAACACATTATTTTCAATTTTTCAAAAAAAAAAATCTAGAATTTTTCATCCATCTAAGTGACTTTTCATTCATAATTTGAATTGTAATTTTTTCATCCATTCCCTTTTTCATTTGATTGGTAGTCCAATAGTGGTTTATTGACCAAGCATGAAATTCTTTTAAAAGAAAAAAAAGGGGACTTCAAACATTTTGGTGCCCATAATCTAACATGTCATGTTAAGTTGTGTCATTTCACAACATGATGTGAAGTGATGTGAGGGAATATAAACATTTTTTGGGGATTTTTTTTTAGAAATTCATATTTCCTACTTATGAGGTGAGAATTAGATGTTGTTTGCACCATCAGGTTTTTGGAAAGAAGGCTTACATACATGAATTTTTTTGCACATTCAGAAAAACAAAATTCTATAGTGTTTTTATGGTGTGTGGAAGGTGACTTACAAGAAATTAATTTTCATCAAATTTTTAGCAACTTGGTGTTTATGCTAGTAAACACTAATACTTGTAACCCAAAAGTGGTATTACATGATGTTAGTGTCACACCACTAACATCATGGAGTGTTGTGCTACCAACATTTTTCATTTCCATTTTTGTGAATGTTGTATGTTTCCTAAAACTTGCAAAAGTGGAAAGTTTGTATTGCATGCATTATTCATTTCCGCTTGTGTTGTTTGGGGTCATGTTTGTGTTTCATTCTTGTTGTTGGAATGATGTTCATAAGTAGTCATAGGGTAAGGAATGTGGGAAAGTTTGTGGCTTGCTCATCAATCCAATGGGGTGTGCAACCCATGGATTGATCATTCCCACACTTGTGAATACTACAAATCATGATCCTTGGGGTGAAAGGCTATAACCTTCCCATGCTTATGTAATTAATCCTAATGGTTATAATTGGTTCAATTAATGGCAAGAGGGGACAATGCTATTGTTCAATTTTTTTATATATTGTAAATCCACTTGATTTCATAGGGGTAATTTCCAACATTAAGTCTAAATATTTTTTTGGGGGTTTAGGTTGTAATTAATTTTGTGCATGTGTATGGTTTAGGACTTAAATTATGTGTAAGTGTAAATGCCATATAATGAAATTTATTTATGATTCGTGTAGGTGTAAATGTTGAACATGGGACATGTACTTGTGTAAGTGTAAAATGATATAAATTTATTTTATGTTGTGAAACAATTACATTTATTTGATTGTAGGTGTCTATGTAAAAACATGTAATTGGGGGGGGGGGGGGGTGTTTGGGTTTTCAATGTTTTTGGTGATGGGCCAATCAAAAGTGGCCCATTGCCAAAAACTAAAACATTTGTGTTTTGGGATGCATTGCAATCAATTAATCTGATTAATATGAATCATAATAAGTACCCAAGCTTTTGTAAAGTCCTAGGCCAAAAATGTTAATGAAGAAAGTTAGGAATATAAGTTTTATTCAAGCTATGAGATGAGACAAAATGCACCTCAAGAATGTTCATCCAATATATTCTTTATAATAACACCACAATTTGTTCCATATCCTTTGCCCAAAAGTTTATGCTTGTATTGTATATAAGTGGCTAAAGGAAAACACTACCATAACCCCATATTGATAGAAAATGCTTCCATTTTGGGAATATTAAAAGTATCATGATTCTTTTGTGAAGGGCCAATCAAAATGGTCCATTGCAAAAAAAACATTGAACTTTGGGATGCACCCACATTTGGGTATACCCACAACCAATCAATATGGATTACAAGTAGGTATAGTTATTAAAGGTATATAGTATAATATATATACACTTACATGCCCCAAAACATTTACAAAACATTGTGCAAGTGTAAATCATTTACATTTACATGGGATTTACACACCATATAGTCATATTGCAACCTTTTGTTAACATTATTGTGGGCTACATCCAGAAGTGATGACTAAATCAACTCCATTGTTTAGTTGTGGTGGTGAGACTAGATTGGTTATTAATATACCACATTTGTTATGTTTATACTTAGCCCCACATTTATTTGGCCTTGTGGAATGTTATAATTAATGGATGTAGGTGCCCCATTAGTTTAGTTTGCTTAGAGCTTTAATAAGTGCGACATTGCTAAGGAATTAAGATTTGGAATGGGCCATAACTTTAAAATAGAGGTCACCTTGGAGGTGTCATGAAATTTGGAAACAAGGAACATTTCAAATACAAGTGGTATTAATGTGTTTACAAGGTGCCAAGGGGTTTAATTCAAACCATTGACACTATCATTGTCACCTTGATAAAAAAAGGATCTTTGGATTTGGATTAAGTTACAAGTCAATTACATGTTGTTAAATTTTTATTGTGAGACATGGATGAGATCTATGGAACCACCAAAGGGCTTCACGGATATTCATGGTAGTTGGAACCATCAAGTTGGATGACATCATGCATGAATTTGGCAATTGGTGTGATATGCAACATATGCATAATTCACACCATTTGTGCCTTTCAGGCATGGAAAGGGTTAATTTTTCAACATCTTGAAAGATTACTAATGGATATGCTTACCATGAATTCATGTGTGATAATGAAGTGTAGATTGAAAAGTGATGATTATAATAATTGTTCAATTATGTTTGCATCACCAAAAGTATTATGAACCCAAATGCTATTATAATCCCAAATCCAACTATAACAACTTTTAATAATAGTTTGATTAGTGGAAGCAATAGTGTTAGTGGAAGCAAAATGTTATCAAAACATAGAAGCGAAAATGTTAACAACACAATCGCTAGAAGTGGTGGTACTGGCCATTCTACTAATGGACAAGGCCTTTTGTTCAAATTCAATTATATTATGGAATTTTTCCAAAAGTTTTGATTAAATTACAAAGGGGTTCTAATATAAAAACTAAGGAGTTTGCAAGAATTTCAACATAAACTACATGAGAATTTGTGGGAGGCATGCACATGATGAAAAGGTTGATCATTCCAACCCAATGGGTCATAGAAGCACATGTTAGCCAATTTTGGTATGGGATTCTAGACAAAAAAACTTAGGTGAAAGGTTGAAGATGTTATGTTATTTCAACTTATGTAACCCACATTAATGAATGTGTTTTAGGTATCATAATCCATCAAATTAAACATGGTGAAAGAATGTATGGTGATTATTGGGTTTAGTAAAGACGACCCAAGGAAATCTTCACACCATTGATTCAACAACCAAATAAAGTTATGTCACAAAAGACCAAAAGGTCCAAACCAAAATAAGGTGGTGTTTTCTTATCATAATTTGCTAAACAAGGGGGGAAGGAAAAATGTTGGAAATGTGACGGGCTTCATTAAAAAAGGATCACCTTAATCCACCCTAAGCCATTACCTTTGACCCTAACCCTAACCAACCATGTTCCCATTGTAAAGTTTATGGGCATAATGTGGATCACTTTTTCACCTTACATTTAGAACTATAACAAGGTCAATCACAAACTATCAATGTCGGGATAAATTAGGGTTTTAAAAAAATGTTAGAAAGGGAAGGTGTTATCAATAAGGGGTTCATCACCAAGCTAATTCCAAGTCAACCTAACACCATAGAGGCAATATTTTCATGCTTAAAGGTTTTAGTGATGAACATGTTAATGAACATGGTGGCACAAATGGAATCCAATGTGCTTGTTTTAGGGAAAACCTCTACCATAATCACTTGTGTTAACAAATCTAACCATTTGGGAACATGAATTTCTACTATTGTATTGATGACATTGAGGACGACACCTAATTCCACTTTTGGAACAAAAGTATTAGCAACTTGATGGGGGTGGCCAAAACGGTGTATAAAACACCATTTTTTTCTGCCAAAACACTCGTTATTATTAATATTTAACCATCAATAGTGTTTTACTCAATGATTACATTACATGAAGATGGGGGAATATCAAGGATGGTGGTTATGTCAAATAAAAATTCAATTCCAACAATGAACTTGCATAGTATTTCTAAAGTTAACCAAACAAAGATTCCCAAGACTATTTTGGCATACAATTGTAGCTAAGCTTTAGGAACTCTTGATGCATTTAGCCATTGATAAAGTAAGTGTTGTCCTTGGTGTGGTTGTAGTGTGTAATGAGGAGAGAGTTTCCCAATTAAAAAGGGCATTGGCATGATGATACCGATTGCAAAGGATTTTGTTGGATTTAAGTGTTCAACCTTTGATGTTAAGCATAGTGGTAGTCCAAAGGGTTTTACATTGATCAATGTCAATTTCAAAACATGTTCATATGAAATCATGACATCAATGGGCATGTCAAAAAAAGTTTGGGGATAACTAAACATGAGCTTGTGATCGAGGTTGTGATCTACAAATTAGCATATTTATACCATAATGTGGGCCCAAATGATGGTTACACATGTTACATCTTATGACATATTCGTTGGAGGAGTGACTTTACACTCCTTAGGGGTTGTTTTAGATTTTTATATATTATTGAACAAGATGGCAAATGAAAAAAAAATTATAAGACTTTCCTACCAATAAAGTTTGTCAAGGGGCATTCGAAAAATGTTGGCACATTGTCAAAGTTACATGCATTGGCCTCTAAGATCTTAGATCAAGATTTTTTTAGGAGTTAGTTCATCTTTTGCAATATTTGCAAACAACATAAATGCAGCCATGTGCATACTTATTGGAAAATGTTCCACCATTAGGAGATTTTCGGCCATTTGTGTTAACATGATGGCAAAAAATTTGAGCTTGGATCAATTAACCAATGTAGGTGGATGATGTAATAATTGATTCACATGCCCATTGGTTCTAATGGATGTGGAATAACCTAACACCAACAAAGGTGATCCAAAGAGCACATCAACTTGTCATAAAGTCACCCACATCTTGGTGGATGATATACTAAATTATTTGAGATGCCAATCATATGCAGTTCACCATGATAATAAATCACCTTTGGTTGTGGTAAATGGGGTTAAACTTTCATGAACAACCCTATTGATGTTTTTGAATTTTATTGAGTTTCATGCATTTCATGGCACATGACCGAACATGATTTGGGATGCCAATTCATTTCACATGGAGGAACCTAATGCAAATGAAAAGGAATGAATCGTGGGGTTGCACAAGTAATATTATAGTGCTAACTCTTTCAGAAGTAATGTGAAGGTGGATTTTTGGGTAGGTCATGGACCTTAAGGCTTAATTGCCTCACGTGCATATTAAGTTTGAGTTCAACAAAACAAACATGTTTTGATTAATTATGCCCACCTACCCACCTACCCACCTTATATATTTTATTACATCCATAATTGGGACAACCATGTGGGTGCAATGGGTGATGATGTTATGACAAGCCGAGTTGCACATCCTTGGCAATTGTGGGATCAAGAATGCCAAGAAGGATTTTTGGGCATTCAAAAGGAGGTTGGTGATGAGGGGGTGCTAGAATAAGTTGGCACCACCTCACATATTACATAACAATTGTAAACCATGTTTTCAACCTTGAGTAATATGATCCCAACACAAGGTATAGGTGAACACATAAACATAGAAGCTAAAGATGAATATATATTTGGCAATTGGATTAAACATTATATGTGTGGGGATTATCATTCAGTGAACAAACATATGCACTTGGAAAAATATGCCATGCCCCTACCATAGGAAATATTTTGTGCTTTTGTATAGGCCAAGGTTTTCAATGCATGAAACCTACATTTTGCCTACCATCAATTACCATTGAAGGAAGGTGACAAGGTCAAGATAACATTTTGGGGGATTAATATTCATGGGAAATATTGTTTATGGTGATTCTTGCTATTTGGTTTTAAGAACACCCCTCCAAAGTTTAAAAGAGTTATGGATTAAGTTTTGTCCAATTTTCATTTTGTTAGGTGTTACATCAATGATATCATCAGTTTTAGCCTAACTTCAAGGGGTCACATGCCACACCTATATAAAGGTGTTTGATTGATTCAAGGAACATAACCTTAATTTGCATCCCAACAAATGTCTGTTTTTTCAAACAAAGGTGGAATACATAGGTCATATGATTTATCTAGGTACATTAAAGGTTTCAAAGGCCAATGTTGAAGGCATCTCACAAGTTTTCTAGATAATGGATGTTAGATGGTTGTGAGTTTTTATAGGCTTGTGTAACTATTATTAATGGTTTGTTAAAAAATGTAGTAACATTGTTAAACCTTTAACCTTGTTGATGAAAATTGACCATGAATACATCTAGGGTGGGGCATAAGAGCAAATCTTTTAGGATTTGAAAGTTCAAGTCTTTTCAACTCCTATTTGCAACAACCCATACAAGGATGACCTTTCACTATGAAAAGATGGGGTGATTTGCAACTAGCCTTGTAATTGGGTTTTTAAGTTGTAATCACCATTTGCAACTCAACATAGTTCTACATGGGTGAGTGTCAGTGAACATGTAACTCACCGCATGCGTATACATATACAACTTGTGCAACTTAGTTACAATTATGTAAGAATTATTATTATGTAACATTAATCCAACTAGATCATGCCAATGTCATTTTAATGTTACAATTCATAATCCATTAAAATTTGATATGTGCCATTTTGGGGATTTTTGGATGAAACTTATTTTCATTTTGAAATATTGATCTCCACCATCCATTATGATTATTGAATTTATAATGGTCTTCAATTGTGACATGTGGCACAATCAAAAGTTGCCATGTGATATATTAATTGAATTTTGAAAGTTTTACATTAAAATAAATATCTATTTAAGTCGCTAGGTAGGTTAATATATAAGGATAAGTAGGTAGGTTGGTAGGTTCTACCTAGGTAGGTAGAACTAAGTAGGTAGGACATACCTACGTATTTAGGCTATATACTTACATGCTTACATTACATATTTACTTACTTACCTAGGTAGGCAAGTAGGTAGGAAGGTACAACGATAGGTGAATTAAGGAATAGTAACCATGTAAATATTTTATTTTATTCTATGTTTTGTTTTTAGGGTTAAACTTTTTAAGCTTTTCCCAAATGAACACATGTATTTTAATGTGAGTACAGAAGAAAACAAACATTTTTTATATAGTTTGTGAAATGAAATTCTAGAAAAAAACATATGAGTTAAATCTTTTAGTTGCACATTAATTGCAAATTGGGTTGTAATTAGAAATTTTGTTTTCCACATTGTTTGTGTTTTTTTAAAAAAAATTTAAAATTGTAAAATGAAACACATAATCATTTAATAATTACATTTATGAACTAATAATTTGAAATAATCATAATTTTTTTGAAATTAATTAATTAAATTTAAATATTTATTTATCACATAATTACTTTTTTGAATTTAGATAAAATTAAAATCATTAATTATCTAGATTTCCGAAATTAATTATTTGGATTATATGATAGTTAATTATTTGAACTAATTATCTGCATTAATTATTTTAATTCAAATAAGTAACTAGTTAGTGAATTTAAACACAATATTGGTGGTGGGGGATGCAACTACAAGTTCAACAATTTGTTTATCAATGTGTGATGTGTGATTGACTACAAATGCCATTCAATTCACCTACACACTCATCTACAACCTTTGCCCGTCATGGGATTTGGTTATCGGTGGAGTTTGGATTTTGTTGGCACACTAAGTTTGATCATGTGACATAATTAGGACATTTTGGTTATGATCGAATATTTTTTCAAAATGGCTAAAATTAGTGTTATTGCCAAATTGTAGCAATGAAGGAATTGCTTATGCATTTTTGGACATTGTGTTTAATAGGTTTCATGTTCCAATCAAAGTATTCACTAATTGAGGTATGAAATTTTGTGGGGAGTTCCAAGAATTATGTGAAAAAACATTAATTGATCATTGACGACTTCATGAAACCATTCCAAAACCAATATGTTAGTTGAACGGATGGTGCAAATGGCAAAGTGAAGTTTGCATAAACATGGGCTTCAAAAGGGCCATATTAAATATTGATAGTTGTAATTACCATGGTTAGTTTTGAAATATAGGTTTAGTTGGCAAGCATCTTTTGCATCCTTTTCACCATATTTTTTGGATGTGGGTTTGAATTACGAACCTTGGTGTGATGGTAATAATCAATCTGGATGATCCAAATGTGTGACTTTAAACATGTGAACAATGAACTTTATTCCAACATGTAATGCCAGTGGCTATGGAGAATTTAATAATTGTTCGACATTGGGATATGTTGTGTTATGTCATTATTTGAAAGGTGGTTATTGGCTTCAAGTCCATAAACTTCACCTAGGAGATTACATGTACCTACATAAAACAACACTAATTATGTTGAATGTGATTATGGAACATGTTATTTTGCATGTGCGGAAGGTGCTACTTTTCAAAGTGTTATTGGTGGAGGACAAAGATGGTCAAACATGGAAAAACCATGTGCATAGTTGCATATTGTGTCATCTTCCTAATGTGTATAGCCAAATTGACCCATCCTTGTTTGTTGTCCATGTTGGCCTATGTTGTAATGTTGTGAGGGCAATCTTAAGGGGTGATCATTACATTAAATTTATGATCGGTGTCTAAAAGATGACTTATGGGATGTTTTATGCCACCATTGGAAGAAATATTAATAAAAAATAGTTTTCTTTTGGTGTAAAAAATAAATTGAGAAATTTATGTAATTAAGTAGTAAAGAGTATCTAATTTTTTTCCCATGAGTATTCATAATTGGTTAAGGATTTGGGGTCCATTGCAAGTTAGGTTGTTAAGGTTTCATTGTACGTAGCCACCACTTTTAAGGTTTAATGTTTGTATGTGCATTGTGAACTTTGAAGCAGCAAGCTTCAAGCTTTATAGTTTCCAGCTTGTAAGAGTACACATATTTGTTGAGTTGCAACTCACAACTTGCACATCAATGCCATATTTTTGTGATTAAATTTGTAAAAGCTTTTAGTTGTGAAAATTATGTGAGACCGATGTTTAAGTTACACAAGTTTGCAACATATATTAAACATGATTGTGGATGTTGGTGGGTTTATGTGCACAGTGGATAGTGAATGTGGATGTTGAAAAGTATCAAACACTTGTTGAAAATGCCAATGGGTTCACAACTCCATTGTTGCTAGGTTGAAAATGCACATTCTTAGATATGTGTTTTTTGAAACTTGTTTAAAACCTTGGCCTTGCAAATTACAACCTTTGTCTTTGCTCTTGTGTGAATGAAATTGACATTCATCAATTTGTTTGAACTTTCTAGAATCTAAAATGATGTTTTGTGGCATTTTGATTATGTTTTGTTGTTGTTGATCAAAATTTTGTTTGCATTTGAATGAACTATAGGAAGTTTGCAACTTTATTCTTCATTTTGGGAGGGAAGTTCTTGGAAAGGTTTTAGTTTTCAAAACTTCAAGAGTTATGCCTTTTGTTTTTTGTTGTCATGGTTTCATTGAACATACAACCAAACTTCCGATTATGACATTTCTCTTCTAAAGGTCATGTGAATATCTCTGAACCTTTTGTAGTTGGATCCACCTCACATGGAAAATTGATGTTTCAAGTTCTAATACTTGGTGGAAACGGGCTAATAAGAGCCACCAATGCCCCCTTAAGTGATTTCTTTTAGAGAAATATTCTTGAAATATTCTTGCAAAAAAATTTCAAACAAATCTTTTGAAATTTATTTGTATTATTTTGTTAAGGTTTGAAAATTTGCCCAAAAAATGTCATTTTCAAAGTTTTCCAAATCCTTTTACAAATCCTTTTACTATTTAAAAACAGTGGTTACAAGTCTTTTTACATTACTTTTGAAGGTCCAAATGTTAATGGAATAATTTCATATCTTAAAAATTTATAAAATAAGATATTAGATTTGATAATGTGTAAAATTTTAAACTTATTTTCAAGTTAAAATTATTTTAAAAAAAATTTGGTGTAATTTTTTTTTTAAGTAGTGGTTATAATTGCTTTTGGCTCCTATTAACATAACTACACCCTACTGCAAGTGCAAGGAAATAATATGATGTGTGTGGGAAAGTTTAATCACCTCTTAAAGTTGTCATGAATCATGGTCCAAGTCATTAAAAGAAAAAAACTATTATCACAAATCCTAATTCTTCCAAAGCCCAAGATGCCTAAGAAAATTGAGAAAATTGAGTGAAAGTTAAACAACATTTTCCAAGATGTTTAGGTTGTTAAGTTGCCTTGGGCTAAGGCAATGTTAAGGGCCAATGGGAAGATGTTGATGGGTAATGTTAGCAATAACATAAAGAGTTGAAAAAAGCTCATGGTTTTGAAATTTGATGGTCTCCAAAAGCATTTGGGCATTGCAAGGCCATTATTGCTAAATTGGGGGGTAATTATTGGGTGAAATCACATTACAGTAATCAAAGATTGTTGCCACAAATACTATTTTTTGAAACTACGTGTGTTTGAACCACCCCAAAAATACAAAATGTACTAAAAAAATCATTTTTTGCCAAAAAAAGTATCACCGTAGTGTGCTTTCATCCTATTGGGGAATATTACATGTCCTTTACAAGCTAGCATGCCAAAAATGAGAGGTAATATGCTTTAATGCATAGTAAATCTTTTGTTTTTTACCAAGTTAAGTTTGTTTTGCATATTGAATGCAAACAAAGAATTGTGCAATGCACAATTTGGTGATATAGAAGTTTGAAGAACAAGTTGTGTTTGCTTCTTTGAAGGCAAACTTTGAGTTATGTGATATTAGGGTGGTTTAGTTTTAACTTGCATTATCCCCATGTTCAAGTGTGTTTAGGGTTTGTCTAAATTTGTTCCAATTCGTGATGCACTTGTATGTGATTTTGTTGCTATTGTGTGAGGACCTATGAAGGGGATTTATATCAAATGTATTGCAATGAATAAAATAAAAATGAGCTGAAATATTTTGTCAATTCTTGGACACCATTGAACATTACAATGATGCTTTGCATCATGACTAAGTTACTAAGCCCACATAAGGGATTGAATATATGTTTTTCATTATTTGGCCACACTTCTATGTAGCATGAGAGATGCACACTAATTGGAGTTCTGAGTTGGGTTTTTAGGGCGGATTGGTTCTTGGTTGTGGAAAAGGTCAAAAAATAATGCAACAATGTTGCTTGTGGGCTAATTAAAGAATTAGAATGTAGGCTCCCTTCACAAGAAATCATGAATGCCATTGGCATTATATATCCCAAATTTTGGTTGTAACCAAAAATTGAGCATATCTACTTGGCTTTTATAGGCTTCTAAAGTCCCATTATTATTATTTGAGGCACATATGGATTAATTTTGCTTTCATTCCCCTTTTTTTTAATGAGATTTTGTTGGATCAACACACCCTTTTTTTAAAAATGACAATGATGTCAAATGTAGTTGTAGCTTAAACCACCCATTGATTGTAATTTGAATTCCCAAATGTGGGCATTGTGGGCTAACAATTAGATAATTTTAGTAAATTTTCAAAGTGACTTAAGTTTATTGAATTGTTTATGGTTAGGATATTAATGGACATTGGAAATGAGAGGTCTTTTTTTACATTGTTTTTCACAAATAACACATGAAATCTTGGATTTTTCTACTACCCAAATCTACTATGTTTTTAGTGAAATGGGACAAAGTTCACTAATATTTAACTTATATGTTGATTAGGACATTTTTAGCGAACTGTTTTCTAATTGTTTTGGATAATGACATGTTAGATTAGGTAATTTGTAATTTGAAAAAAATGACATGGATATTATGAGGTTCCAAGGTAATATGATGTGGATTAACATGTAATGTCATCATGTAACATGTTTTTAATGTTTTTTTTTCCTTCTTTTTTTTCGGTCATCACTTGTAAATTTCTTTCACAACATGTTGTGACAAAAACACATGTTATGATTTAAAATTATTGTTATTCTTTAATTCACCATCATCGTACATGTTTCATAAACCATATTTATATAGGATACATCAATGTATATACACATTACATATATTCATGCAAGCATTTATCAAGGTTTGAACCCAAGATTTCATGGAAATGCACCAAGGTCTTCACCACCAAACCACTTCAAGACTTTGATAAGATAAAAAGAAAGTGTAAGTTTATTATTTTTAACATAAAACTATTTAAGAAATTCAAACTTCAACATACGTTTTGTTTTTCAAATTTTATTCAAATGCTACAAATGAAAACATGATTTTGAAGCTTATTCAATAATCTATTCATGAAATTAAATATAATTTATAATTTTACAATTTGAAGGGTTAAAAAAAAAACTTAAAAAAAACATGTTATGAATAAACCAAAAAATCTGCAATTCTTTTTGGTTTAAATTCATCTATTTTATGAATGGGATCCAATTCAATAGTGCTTTCATTAAATCTTAAACAATGATGCTTTAGTTATGTAAAATATTTGTTCAATTTTTGAAGAATTGTAAGTTTTTTTTTCTTGGATATGATTATGTACATTAATATTTATTTTTTTTGCAATGTTATTCAAATTGTTATCACCCATGAGTAGTTTTACCCACATTTGTTTATAAAAGGGTTATGGAATTAATTTTTAAAAAAAATCCTTCAATATTACCTTGAAAAAATACCAATTAAAATTTAAAAAATAAATAAATAAATAAAATAGAAAAAACCCATTGTTGATGTCCCCCCCCCCCTCCTTTAAATTGGCAAAAATTGGCCACTAGAAGAACAATTAATTAAATAATAAATAAATAAATATTTTGAACATCATATTTGTTTAACAACATTAGTTATAGACTAATAAAAATAATTAATTACAGAAATTTGAAAAAAATATCGCAACATATTATTTATATTATTTTTTCTAATAATGTAACAATATATTTTACCTTTGTAGAAATTAAGAAACATAATTTGGTGATATTTTGGGATTAAAAGGATTTAAAAAGATTTTAATAGATTAGTATCTCCATATATTGTTGATAGCCAACACATAACAAAATATTTTTATCAATGATTGTCATTTGAACAACACCAAAAATTGAAAATAACAATAATAATTTGTTGATGTCATTATTATGAGATCGCCATTTTTATTATTTTCTTATTTTTCTTAAATAAAAAAAAATCATCTTTGAATACCTAGACATGAACTTGTACCAAAACAAGCCTAAAAACAAATGCTAAATCATGGTAGCAATAAAAATAATAAGATACCCAGAAAAATAAAAATTAGCTAGGATTTATATTTCTCATACATCAAAAAATAAAATGGAGGAATAATTCAAGGATTTTTTTTTGAGGTTTTGTTATTGTGGCATCATGAACATTTGTAATTAAAAATTTGTCCAATGATGAACGAATTAGGGGAAAGACATAAATTTAAATTTACATAAATGTATAAGTTTGAACATTAAATTATTTAAATATAAAGGTCTACATGGACCTTTGACTTTGTAAATATGAACATTTTGATTTAATTTTTTATTCAAACATCAATATGAAACATAACATGTTTTTATACATCCATTTAAAAAAATTCTGGTGAAATGAAAAATGTAATAAGATAGTAATGGATTTACAATGAATCATTCACATTATGTGCATATGTTGCGATGTGAGGTCTTCATAAATTATTGCATGTGTTTTATTGAATTATGATAAATGTAAAATGCAACCCGTGAACAATGGTTTCAACATGATAAAAATGTATAATTCAACTCATGTAGCATTTTGATAGTTGAAGAGATGTAAAAACATTTCACCAACCATTATAGTGCAATGTGTAAATAAAGTAGAATGCTACTTTCATTTCCACATCAACAATTTGAAATTATTAAAACATAAAATAAGGTGACTTCTTATGTAAGTGGAAGGTGCAACTTATGAATAACATTCTTTACTTGTTATCAAATTTTGATTCAATTTATGCTAGATGTTAATAGTTGAAAAGTTGTTAAAATAATGACTAAACAATATTATCACTACTGGAAGGAGTCTAAGGTTGAGATATTTTCCATGTTAGAGTTTTTTTCATTATTATAAAATCCAATGTTAGTGAACAAAATAGTCATTGTTTTCATTATATAAATTATGCACAAATAACTAACAAATAATTTCACTTGTTATTTGTGCATGATGATAATAAGTCAAATAGTGGTCAAATTGAACAAATAGTTACAATAGATGATAACGGAAAAATCCAAGATTTCTTCTTATGTAACAAGTTAAAAAATAAATTCACAACACATTTGGATTTGGTTGTGTGCATGTATGCACATATTTTTTATACATTGGAGAACTTTCCATTTGCTCCTATGATGAAAGCATGGATAACCAAGAAAGTTCAGAGACTAGTAAAATAATAGTTCCTTTCTACAACAAAGACAATTTTTTAAAAAACCCTCTTTGCATTTTGTCATTTTTTGTGCTAGACTTGCAAGTTCCAAGTTGAAACTTTTAACATGAATTTTCAATTGCTATTCCATTTTTATTTTTTTAATCTTGGAATTGTACACAATGCACAATATATTATTAATTATGTTGTATGTTTTTGTAGGCCATTTTTAGCTGTAATGGGCAAGGTCCATATGGACTAGGGTTGAATTCCCCCTTGGAGATCTATTTTCTGACCAAATTTTCTACTTTTTTGTGTCTGTGGACCTCACGTTTTTTTTCCCCCTTCTTGTTGCCAACTTTTTATTTGAGGCACCATTTGTTCATCATCAAAATTCACATAAGAAATAATCTTGTAGCCATGAATCTTTTACCACAAAATACAAACATAGCCACATTTTTACAATGAATTTGATGAGGTGGATTAATTTTTGAACCCTCGAACTGAGAGGATACCATAGCTTGGTAAGACCTAGCCACTTAGGCTAACTTAGCAATTCCTTTAAAAAAAATATCACAATTCCTGACATGTTCTCCAAAAGTTTCCAAATTGTTTAAACAATGTTGGCTAGTTATTGCTTTCTTTTCATAACAAGCCAACTAGGCTATAATTTATATTAAAAAAATTAGACCCATAAATTATCAATTTCAGTGTCAAAGTAATACCTTCAATTATCAATTTACTTGCTTATTATTGGCAATAATTGCTGGTTATGCATAAGGGTTCGTTCTCAAATACCCACCTTGAGAACTGTCGGTTCTACTTGCATAGGTAATGGAGCTTAAGTGCCATTACAGCTGCTGAATCATGGTCACACTAGGGTAAACTGGCCCATCACTGATTGCCTGTCTACGACCGAACAGTTTGGCAAATCTTTCTCAATTCTTCTACATTTTGAGTGATTTAAAATGTTATAGGAACTCCTTCTCAAGTTTTACAAATCATTTTTGAAATGCAAAGCCAAAGGACCAGTTGAAAAAGAGTTGGAATGAAAATGTGTTTTTTTCGAATTGCAAAATGCGTTTTTTTTTTCTCATTTTGACTCCTCTTACTTTCAAACCTCATAACTTTCTTATTTTTATTCATTTAAAGCAATTTAAAGTGCTATGAGAGCACCACCTGAAGTTCTACAAATCATCTTTGAACTCTAATAACTTTAATGGCAACATAGGAACATAGAAAGAATTTTTTGAGTGTTCGAGAACTGGCCTTTGTAACATTCGATGGTTTGTTTTTTTTAGAGTTCTTGAATTCTATTTTGGGGAGCTTTAACTTTCTCAATTCTATTTCAATTGTGATGATTTGTAATGTACCAAATGCTTCAATAAGAAGCGTTCAAGTTTGTTTTGGGACACCAAAACAACAGAGCGCTCCCCTTGGATCCGGCCTGCCCTCTCTAAGCACTTAAGTGTTCGATCACCGCCCGGTTTACCCCACTACCTACCCACCTTTGGTGGAGCAGAGCAGGAAGCGGGGTTCATTAATTGATCACTTAAGCTTGAGTTTCGTCACAAACAGTGCCATCCATGTTGCTGCCTGCGACAGAGACTTAAGTTCTCATAAACGCCCTTTCCATTGGATTCCTTTCCATCGCACTAGCCTACTACCACTAATCAATCGCTGGGTATGGCTAATCACATGGGACAGCGTGTGATTAGCGAGCACGGCTCCCAAATCAGGCAACTGCTGCTGGTATTATTATGATTATGACTATTATTATTATTATCTCTTAAGAGCTATGTCCCAGTCCTGACCATCATATCTCTTGCTTAAGGTATTCATTTATGATGTAGTAGCTCTCTCACTTACTACTACTGATCACAGCAGCAGCCTAATGGAAAAAGCTCATAGATGTCCGTCCTGACTCAAGGACTCATGGCACACTCACACTCTTAAGAGTGGGTGTGTGTGTCATCAAGTCTTTTTGTTTGGATTGCTTTGAACCGTGAGCAAAGGGGCTAGGTCTGACTAGAGCCATTAATGTCATCAATGGGGTCCAACAAAAACTGGTTTCTATTGGCGACCAGCGCCGTGCGTGATTTGGCTCGCGTCTTTCTAACTTCCTGTCCTGAAGCCTCTCTCTCTCTCTCTCCTCTCTCTCTTTCTTCTCTCTCTCAGAATTCAATTCACTTCCTTCCTTTCACTTCCAGTTAATCATCAACCCACAAAATCCTTCTTGGGTCATGATTTTAATCTGAATTTCCATTTTCATCTCTCCTGCCTCTGATATTAGATTTGAACCTAATTTGGTCTATGCATTCGATGTTTACAATATATTTATAAAATTAATTTAAATGGATTTTGGGATTTTTAGCATGGCACCAATGTGAGTGCTGGTTTCAGCCAACGCATGTGTTCAACATTCAGTTCTTTTCCCTCTCCAACACAATCTTAGAAATTTTTCTCTCATTCTTTCAAATCTGGTTTGGTGGATTTCATAACTTACTGGGTTCTTGATGGAAGACACTAACATCCCCACTATGGGGATGATAGTGCAACACACATCCCATGCAACCACATAGTTATGTTGTACAATTCAATTAGTTCGACCTTGGTTTTAAGTTAAATTAAAAACAATAATACTCGTACTTAGTATTAAAAAGTACGTTGATGATAATGTTGTGCATATACATTGCAAGATTGACACCCAACATTATCGAAACTAACAAAGTCATACATATAAAAACATGCACACAAATTGACAAATAAATCATTGTTTTGTGTGTTTTGAACTTGGATTCATGTGGTTTGCAAACGATTTCTTTTGAAACTCAAAAAATGAGACTCCAAAATCACACCATGAAAATAAACCTTTTCAAACATAAAAAAAAATCAAAATCCTATTCACATTAAACTGAGTTCCAATCATAAATTACATGAAACTAATGTCTTGTCTTGTACCAAATATTTGACAATTGATATTCTTATTCTTTCTTGAGAGATCATGAGTTTGAAATTGGTGTGGGACATTAGAACAAGCAAAATTGTGCAAAGCTTAAAAGAAGGAGCAAGCAAGTTCAAACAAAGCTCATTCATGACTATTTAATGTCTCATGTTCTTTACCTTCTAATTCATCCCCTATTCACTATTCACCAAACATGTCCTCTTACCCTTCCTTATTTATGCATACATTGTTCAAACATGACATTAAATATGAATTTTTGCCCATTGAGAGGAGCCATACAAGACTTTTCACCCATCTATAGGAAGGTTAGATGATTTCTTGTTCATCAATAGAAAGGTTATGTAATTATTTTTGAACTTCCTTTCATCAATTACGTAATCATTCTTCTTCTTCATTTGGGACATACATCTCAAATGATTATTGTTAATTGCATGAATTAGTGGTGGGGTGCATGCAATGTGATCTTTGTTTTTGATTATGGGCCTCTTTGATTGCCTCATCACCAAAAAAATAATCATACACAATATGAACAACTCTAGAACAAAAGATTAAATAACCTCTCTTTGGTTTAGCTATATTGGTTAAATGGTAAAATTTTGGGTAAATTATATGGGATAAGGTGAAATACTATTGGGAATTGCTTGAGGAACATATAAAAACATTGGGGAATTCATTGGAAACACATTAAAAACATAAAAACTCCAAAATAAATTCCACCCCTCCCTTCACCTCCCAACCCAAATGACTAAGCCATCCTTGGTGCACATGTTAAACACTCTCATTGACTACTTACAATTTCAATTCCGAAAACTACTTGTAGCCATATTAATACCCCTTCCTAATACCTTTTAGTGGGCCCTTGTGATGTTGGCCCTAGGATATTAATCCTCCTAAAAGTTCACCCATCCCAATATTATTTTGGTTCAAGTGGACTTATGAAGTAAGTAATTTTTTAATAACACCGAACCTAATGTATGGATATTAAAACATTTTAACACAAACTTTTTCAAGGCTCTATGGGAACGACTCTTTAAAAAATTCAATTGTGAAAAAATCATTGAATTTTGAAATTTTATTTCCAAAGATAATAATCATTTGAAATTAATAACTTTTAATTCATTAGTTTGAAATTGCGAATCCTTTGTCGAAAACTTTTTTATGATACCAAAAGCACAAAAGGTGCCCCATGATTTGGGAGGGTTAAGGTCTAGCCCCGAAACAAACACGTATTTTAATATATAGATTGCCTCTTTGAACCTTTTCCAAACCACAACATACAAAACAACTAAAAGGTGGCCAGTGTTCACATAAAAGGCATTTTCATCCATCATCATCATCATCAAATCATGTTTGATGAATTGAAATGAATCAAATTCAAAATGTATTGTGATGATGTAAATAAAATACATGCATTGGTTTGGCACAATTGGTGTAGAAATTCATTATAGATTTTGAAGCGTGTGAGTTTCAAACTAAACACATATGCACATGTGTGCTCAACATTTTCAGATCATCATCTTTTTCATGTTGATGAATTGTTAATTAGGGGGATGACACTAGAGCTCTTGGGCTTGTGACCACAAAAATAAAAAATCTTTTATTAGTGCAAAGAATGAAGGATGGTCTCCTTGGGTTTACACTAGGGTCATTTGAGGCTTAGGCCCAAGCAAATGACCTTCAATGCAAATCCTTGTTGAAATCCTACATCGACCCTTATGGACAATGTTGCTTGGACCCCCTTTTTTTTTTCCTTCTTTTTCTTGAGGTCCACCTGAAAAAAGTGACAACCCATGGGTCTCACAAAATCCCAACCACTCATCTATGATGTTTTTATTAATATTTATAATTTTGTTTATAAAGTAAAGTTTGCTTGGAAATTTTTGGTAGCTCTCCTTTCCCCTCACACAAAATTATTGCACCCTCAACCTTAAACACAATAATAAAAAGGATCATCCCATTCTTCTAATTTTTTTTTTAAAGCTCTTCAAGGTGTTGAAGTTTTTTGCACTAGATTTGTTTGTTGATAGTTTTTTTTTTTTTTTTTTTCAAGCCATGGAAGGTTTTCCCCATATTTTAAATTTTTCAAAATCACAAGGTGGAAACAAAATTTTC
>Ga0116231_10002713_pt1 | contig 37018 bp, 19 predicted proteins | sample S1TSphgellanicum_2_FD_89695 | JGI IMG/M metagenome (GOLD analysis project Ga0116231, IMG submission 89695) | Host-associated microbial communities from peat moss isolated from Minnesota, USA - S1T2_Fd - Sphagnum magellanicum MG | ecosystem: Host-associated > Plants > Peat moss > Unclassified...
GATACCATGTTAACAAATAGGAGATCTACTCAAGTGCAAACATAAATCTTTATTGAAAGGAAACTACAACATAATGCTCACAACACAAAACACAACATCAAGAACTCTCCAAGGTTCTTGTCATATGAAATACACAAACTTGTGTAATGAAGAAAAGAGAACCAAACCATCAACACCAAGGTATTTAACTACAAGACCAAACCACAAATAACCAAACTAAAATAAGTAACGAAAGTAATTCAACCTTGAGAAAGTAACCTAGTTACTTTCCTACTCCAGTAACTAATGAAACCTAACTAGTTGAGCTTGAATTCTCAACACCCAATCCTTCCACAATTTGGCCCATGAGCTTGGTTGTCTCATGGTTTTGCATAGCGGTTTCCCCTTGTTGCACCATGAACATTCAGAAAGTGTCAAGGAAGGTCAAAAACTCCTTGGACATTTTGTCCATTTTTAGACTTCCTTCCTCTCGTGTCTTGGGAAACTTGTCCACTTCTAGACGCTCCAGGGCCCACTTGCCCCCTTTTCCTTTTTTCAATTGATTCAAAGGAAGAATCAAGGAATTGAATGTTTTTCCTTTCATTTGAACAACAAGGGATGGAATCCTTTCATGGGCCTTAATTCTATTTGTGCCCACCTTTCATTCTCCTTTGTCTTCATTACAATAAAATGTGGAAAATATAATTACAAATATGACTACATTTGTAGTCATAAAAAACATTTATGACTACCATGAATGCATAGACTCGTCACAAAGGCCATTAGTCGTATTTTTGGCGTTGTAGTTGCAAATGCCATAATCATCAAATCTTTCAATACTATAATCATAATGACCCATGTATTTTACGATTACAAATATATATATATATATATATATCTATGTATGTATGTATGTATGTATGTATGTACACACACACACATAACTTTAATAAAACATTTATATTTTTTATTATTACATTACTTAATTAGAAAATAATGATAACTAGGAAATTTTGAATATTTTGATTATTTAATCCAAATTATTTTATTCTTTCATTTTAAAAATAATTGAAAGCTTCAAAAAAATTTGCACCTACTTACTTGTGTAGGTAGGCAAATAGGTGGGAAAGGGAAAATTTAAATGGAACAAATAGCCCAAAAAAATTCATTTATTTTCCAATTTTCATTTAAGGTCAAACATTTCTTCACTCATCCCAAATTGGCATATGTATTTCAATGTGATAAATCAAGTAAAAACATGTTCTTTATATATAACTTGTGAGATGAAATTCAAAGACAAAACATATGCGTTAAACCTTTTACTTGCACCTTAGTTTTAAGTTTAGATGCAACAAAACATTTTTCAAAACCCTATTTTAATTAGTAAATCTTTCTCATATTATGTCCAAATGAAACAATTTAAATTTCATTCTAGAAGGTTTTCCAAAATCTACACATAAAAATTATTTAAAAAAATACTTGAATTGAAATTTTTTGCATATAATTCTTGTATTTCAATACATTTCAACAATAATGTATTGAAGACATTTTCTTCCTTTAACCATAGTATCTTTCTCATAATTTGTCCAAATGAAAGAAAATTTGAAATATATGATTTTTTTTTGTATTACACAGTACATCTTAATTATGAAACTTACTACAAATAGTTCATAAAATACGATGTATCAACATATAATAATGTTATTTTCAAAACAATTCAATGTTACATATTGTATTTAGGAAATACAATACATTTAAATATGGTATATTAAATACATACATGTTAATTTTTATATTATAATACGAGTTTGATCATCTAATCATAGAATATAAATTTATTTAAATATTTAAATAACTGAAATTTTTATTATAAATTATATATAACTTTTATATTCTCATTTTATCCACAAATATTTTTATTAATATAAACTATAGTAAATAAATATAGTGATATATCATATATCAATGATTTTATATGAAAAAACATTGCATCAAAAAAATTATATTTTCATGGATAAACATTATTTTTTTACATTTTTATGAAGTGAAGCCCATAATAAAATATTCTTTAATAAATAATACATATAATATGTATAAATAATTTTGTATGATATGTATTTTATATCTTGTATACATATGGTATATGATATATTATTTTTTATATGTTTATATGTTTTTTTAAATTGGATTTTTATTTGTTATGTTGTAAACATCTTTTAACATTTTATTAAATAAAGGTAGAAATAAAATCTGATTTTCTTTCAAAATTAAAATTATATATATATATATATATATATATAGGATTTAAAACAGATAATATCTATACATAAACTAACACTAAATTATATCATTCATTCATATAAGAAATACATTGAAATGAGTTTATATAAAAATATTTTATATTGATTTTAGATATAAAAAATATGTATATTATATTATTTAAATTAATTACACAAAATAACAGAATAACTTATTATTTATTTAATTTCATTAAAAAAAGTAAAGTATGTTAGAAATTTTATTTTAATTCTATATATATGAAATATCAATATTTAATATTAATTAATTTTATAAAAATAAATGTATTTTAAAAATTATATTACGTAATTATAAACAATATGTTAGTTGATGATTTAAAAAATTAAAAGTAAAATTTTAATAATATTCCAATTAATTAATATTTATTATTGATAAAAATAAAATAAAAAATAACATTTTCCATTTTTTATTTATTTGGAATTTTACTGTAGTTCATTTGGTTTGAAAATAATGGAAGATGTTGATTAATTGTAATTAGTACTTAACATAGATTAGTTTTTATATTGCATTACATTATGTTAGGCAACTATATATATAATAACAAATTTAATCACCCAAATAAATATTTTTTTGCATTATTTTTATTTTTATATTAAATATATAACAACATATGTGATTAGTATTGGGTTTCTATTTTTTATTTCTTCAAAATGTCTTTACACTATAATATATGAAGGCCCAAAATAATATATGGCAATTAAATTGAAATGTTTTTAAAAATAAATTACTAAATTAGTTATAAGTTAGATTGAATCATCATAATATGATTTTTTAAAATGTAAATTTTAATTTGACGTAATTTATGATTAGAAATAATAAGGATTACAAATAATTTAAAACTTAATCACTACATGTTTTAAATAACATTTTAAATAATGATTGCATTGTGATGTTTAAATATGACAATTCTATAACATGAAATATCAACTATTGAAAATTAATTTGAGTAAAAATATTGGAAATATTAATATATTTTGATCATATAGGTTATTAATATTTTGAATTAAATATCAAGAAAAGACTAAATCAAATCATGAAATTAATTTAAAATGATCATAAGTAATTCATAAAAAATATATGTAATATATAAATGAATAGAATAAAGGTAGATAAATAGTTAGTTAGATACTTATTTAAATGTAGGTAGGTAATATTTATACCTACTTACATACATAACTTTGCTATCTTTTTATAACCTAATTATTACCCCATATTATATATTTAGTTCACAAATTAATTACCCAAGCTTAACCTACATACTTATATCTTGTTTTTTCAAGCAAAATATTTTAATTATAAACCTAGTTTGCCTATAATGGAAAAAGGTGTTCAAAAGTTTAAAGCAATATAATTTTAATATTTAACAAATATTGTACATATTCATTACATACATACATAATATTTTAAATTCATAATCAAGATGACTATAGTGGGTGACTATAAACATGTAGTAATAACATAAATGACTATAGTCAATAACTTAGTAATGTAGTCATATTTTTTGTTATAAAAATTTAATAATCATAAAAAACATGTCTTATATGTATGACTAGGGTGAGGACATAGTTGCAAAATGTTATAATCATGGATTCGACATTTTGGTGTAGTGTTTTTTCTTACTTTTGTGTGGAGGGGCTTTCGTGGCTTCCTCCACCATGTTTTTAATGCTTTGGGCCTCTTCATCATGAAGTTCGTCACCAACCATGGTCTACCCTAAGGAAATCAATTTTTCCACGGATGCATCATTATCTTTTTCCTTTTTGGTATTGTATTTATTCTTTGCTTTGGGCTCCACCACATCCATTGTGCTGGGTATTAGGTTCATTCAAAACCATTTGCCTTGGAAACTTTTCACCCTAACCCAAATGCTTTAAAAGATTTTCCAATTGACCTAGGAACCTACTCTAATAGCAAATCTTGCACCCAAATCCGCCCTAGCACCATTGCATGTTGCCTTTGTAATTTCGTTCACGTGCCTTGTTAAACACCTATGCTACATGCACATAGAAAACCACACACTTGGTGAATTTTTGGCATTCAGACTCATCTTGTAACCCAGGGCTAACCCTAACCTCTAGACAGGTGGGATTAAACCCATTGTGAACTTCCCAAGTGGTCCAAGGTTTTGTTGTTTGGGATTACCATTTCCCATCTTCCAGCCTAATTGTAATCTTGTCCAGTTTAAGGACTTAACACACCAAGGACACGACCTCGGGCCCCCTTCCTCAAACCCTCATTCGTTGACACCTATGCAACTCGTAAGTCTGTCAAACTGGGAATTGAACCCAAGCTAACATTTGAACTTATAACCCAAGCTGCAAAAGCAACTTTATGGTGGTTCGGACTTGGGCCCTGACTAGGCAGATATTGACATTTGAAGGTCCACCTAGAAGGGCATGTCACCATGCCCTCGATGGCTGTGAAATACAAACTCAATTTCTTCTTGTAATATTGTTAACTCTGACCACAACTTCTATAGAGCAAGTTTATTTAAAGATACAATGTCCCCTAAACTCATCAACTATGTATGACTACACCACCTCTACATCATGTTTAGAAAAGACCTAAAGTCCACATGAATTCTTTAAGAACGGACCCCAATTAAGAATCCTAATCAAATGTTGTTGGCCTTGGCATCATATTTTCAATTGTTGGAGTTGATCCCTTTGTTGTCATAATTGCAGAGGTAGCCTTTGATGTCCCAAACATCTGCACCACTCATTACACATGACAACCAAGAGCAAGAAATCAAACCTCCCCATTCTCGATCGATGGTTAATTGAAACCTATATATGATCTAAGTGTATTTTGGGGGTTTTTTTGGGGGTTGTTGTAACTTGCAAATTTAACAATAAAGAGACCAATTCTCTTGTTCATACAATGGGGGGAAAACTCATAACACAATCCTCTTCTCTTGCAAAAGGTTTTTATTCGAGCATGACTTGCTACCATAAAAAATTGTATGCCTAGATCTTTTATAAACTACCTAAAACCTACACGACAATATTGCACACCCATAAGAAGAATTCAATGGCATTCTTATACAAAACAAAAAGGGTTGTAAATTGTGACAAAAGAAGTCTACAAACAACAACAAACATCAAAGCAGCAACAACAACTCATCCAAATTATAGCTAAATGGAACATAATGACATAATGTATGATTACTAACCCTTAAACAATTATTATTATTATTAAACTTTTTAAAAACCCACCCAAAAAAAAATGTCAAGAAGGTGGTGGTGCACAAAGAGACAAATTGTGTGTCTATCTACCACCTTGTTGAGAACGTTTTTGAAACAATTCTTGTGGCCGTCCATAGAAGTGTGTACAAACTTGTCTATGTGGTCCATCACATCTCCAAAAAAAAATGTGGATGTGTAATCTGACTTCTTCCAACATGATGATGATAATGATGACGACGATGTTGCTGAATCTACCTTCACAATGTTGTGTTCTTGCTAACTATCGTTCATCCTAAAGGTCTAGGTTGGTTCTTCTACAATGTGCAAATAAACCTTAACATAACTAATCCCCACCACCACTTCCCTCTTCTTTTTCTTGTCAACAAAAAAACACCAAAATGGTAATTTATGACAAACTATATTGGCTCGTCACGAGGGGGGGGAGCAATGGAAGTCCTTACAAAATGATGGTAATGGTCCATTGATCTTTGGCAAATTGTTCTTTCATTGTTCAAATTTGCATTATTCCTTCAACTTTTTCATTACTTTAACCAACTAAGTTCATCTTTCTTTTCTTTGAACTTTTAGACATTTTTATCCAACAAGTGTGGTTTAACTTAGAGGGTAACATTTTAGGTTAGTGGTGTGGCTTCCTAATCTGTGAATTTTTTGCTTGTGCTAAAGTTCATTTGCATTTGGATTACAATAGGTAACCAAAGCTTTGTTTGTTATGTTTTGAATTAAGTTTTTTCCAGCTTTGTGGTTTCAACTTTTTCTTAAAATGACTTTGTTAAAAAAGGTTCTATAGAATTCCGTCCCAACCACATACAAGCTTGAGAAAGTAGGAAAGAAAGCTCCAGTGACCCATGTCATGGAGGATGTTAGCATGATAGAGGTGAACGAAATTATGGAAACCCTTGGAGCTTGACCATCCCAAGCAAGAAGGGTCAACCCATTCAAAGCCTTGATAGGAAAGGTCCTCGCAACTAGAATATACAATAATCAGTGAAACCTATTGATTCGGAAGTTCGACTAGGTGTCGAAAGAGGAGCTACCAACTAACATTTTTCAACAAGAAATCAAATATCACTCCCAACACACGATAATTGCAAGTTTTGTCAAACCTAAAAATTTTGTCCATTACATTGCTAATTGGGTGGGGTTAATGAATGTAACGGTGAAGACCAGGGTGATCTATTTCTAAACGGATGTAGGGAGGGGATTCATATTTTTGAACTCCACAACACCTAAAGGCACCAAAAAACTACTAATGTTGATTCCACATAGTACGCCATGGGGTACTGCGATTTACTAGGAATGGATGCCTAACTTCAATTATGAACTTCGAAAGGGTTGAAGATCTTTATCTTGTGCGCTCTCAAAATGCTCCCATTGGAAGCAAAAATTGTTATTCGAGTGGGGAGATCTCGGAGAAGTCCCTAACAATCACAAATACTACGACCATTGATTTTGCATTGCAAGGATGGGTTGCAACAATTTGTTTACTAGGCTAAATGGGGAAAACATAAAAGTTGTTGTCGATTTTGAAAACTATTTTATCAAATGCCACTTTTGTGGCAGTTTGGAACATCTCCTAGGAGCTTGCCAATCTTTCTTCACTCATAAGACCTCGATCAAACGGTTGAAGGGGTTGTACAACCAATAACAATATAACACAAGAAGGAAGGAGCGTAAGGAGTTGCTTAACACAAATGAGACACAACCCAACATAAACAAAGGGAAAAGAATGGGTTTTCTAGTGAAACAAAGTCCACATAACCAAAGGGTTGGGCCATTAGTTAATGTAGAGAGGTTCACCAAAGTAGTCAGAAGGAGAAGTCAAGACAAGGCCAGAGAAAACACCATCAAGAAAGGATCATCCATTCTAGACAAAGGGGGTTTAAAAAATGGTGATGTGAATCTTTTAAAGGAGGAAATACCACACAAAAGATAATTGGTTTGGAATTAGAAACAAAGAGCAATAAATGTTAGATAATCAACAAATAGTAATGGCTATTAACCTTGGAAATGGGGAGGGTAGCACAATGCATTTGGAGGTTCCCAACAAGTTGTCAGATGACATGCAAATAGATGAGGAACAACTTGAACCTAGATAAATTGCACCCATGGCATGGTTTCCTAGGAAATTAGGAGGCAATAAGAGACCATTAACAAAATTAGAAAACTTTGCAAACAAAATAGAAAGTGGTGAGGAACTTCAAAAACTAATGCCAATAGTTAAAAAGACCTCACTAGAAGTTACAACACACACACAAGTTGTTGCAACTCTAGTAGGTGTTGCTTTGGAAAATAATTATCTTTCTATGGATGCATCTAACTCACTTTTGGGGCTGGAGGAGAAGAGCAATTTCAACATCATCCAAAGGAACATGTTCAAGAATAAAAAATAACTTCCAAAATGGTGAAAAATGTTACAAATCATGGATCTCCCCAACGTTCTCAAGTGAACTCATCTACCACCTCGTCCATCTTGAATGACATTGGCATTGATGGAGAAAAAGTGGAGGAATTCAAGGATGCACAAACCACCTAGCTACCTTTAAAGACCATTTAGGGTGAGACAAGGATAGTTCAAAATTTGTAAATAATTAACCTAGCAAGATAGGCGCCATAAAAGATCTAAATGGGAGGAAAGAAGCAACAGAGCACAACCCACAAATGTTTGGTTCAATTTTGGAACAAACAAATGAGGCAGTAGTGCATACAGAGAGAATTCAATTAGAACATTAAAGGTGGTCGTAAGAAACAACAAATCATCCATTCCTTTGAAAGGTGCAAATGAACCCAATTTAGAGCCTTTTTATGACTTGTGGGGATTTGAGAGACAAAGGAAATTTGGGCAGTGAAAAGGGAGCTCGTGGAAAGGCCCCTAATATCCACATGTTAGTTCATGAAGTTCCACCTATTGTTTTACAACATCCACAAGCTAAACACAAAAGGTGAAGCTACTAAATTTTGTAATTATTTTAAAGGATTATACCTTAAGGTTGACAATATATGTCTAAAAAAACATAAATTACAAAGTGACAGGGCAACTAATATAAGTAGGCAACTTTGGCCTAAAGCCAAACTTTGGATTACAAAAGTGGAGGAAGGTTATACGTATGAGTTATAGTAGGTAGTGTAGGTCAAGGTGGAACCTATATTTTGATGGAATCAAAGTTGGCTAGATTTTATGTTTGAATATAAGGTCCTTGCAAAAAATAGAATGTAGTTACTTAGGATGAAAGGGATGCCTTATGGGGATTTGGGCATAATCAATGTGTAAACCAAATAATCCAATAGAGGTTTGGGAGGCAATTAAGGAGGAGGTGTCAAGGGATTATTTTTGGTTGATTTGTGGTGACATGAACATGGTGGAAGGAAAAGAAAACAAATCCTCCTTTTGTTGGAAGCTAATTTTTGATAAAGAAAGGTTTTTATGGGAAGCCCTAAAATCTGTCCTTGATTTTCATGAACCTCCAAGAACATAAAAAAAGGCTTGAAATTTTCATGGGATAATCAAAGGTTTGGAAAGGGAAAAATCATGGCTACATTAGATAATGTTTACATTACTAAGGGCCTCTTCCAAAACCAAGCTAATAAGGTTGCCCATTAGATAATCAGAAGGGTCGAGGTCAAATTTGATCACCGTGCCATTTCTTGTGCCATGGAGTTGATGGAAACACCAACAAGGAGGTCTTGTTGGAAAATGAATAAAAGGCACTTTAAGGAAGCCAAGGAACAAATCCAACAAATTTGGCAATCTCAACCATTAGGAGCCATTTTCTTCACAAACATGTGTAAGGTAATTAGGTTCTACAAGGGACAAAGCCATAAAATTTCAAAGGGAAGAAGTCGTACTCAAACAAAAGCTATAAATATCGTATTTGATTTACAAAAGTTAGTCTAAAACAAATTGAAACAGCTAGAGATGGGGAGTTTGAAAAGTAAAATACAAGAATTAGAAGATGTGAAAGCTACAGGACAAAGGTTGTGGGCTATATCTAGGTGGAACCAATTAAGCAAGATATAGTGTCTAAAGATTTTTTTTCAACTATTAAACCAAAACCTAGTAAAACTTTGATTTCCACTTAAAGAGATGAGGATGGTAATGTGGGATCTAGAAAAGGGGATTTATAAATTGTTTGTTGCAATTTTTACAAGAAGTTGTACCAAGCTAAGGAAAAAACCTTGGAACAAATATAAATAAGAGTTAGATAGGGTTTTGGAATCATTACCCAAATTTTTTTTCTATTGAGTTGAATGTTAGACTAGCTATGACGCGCTCCCAAGTCACGGGTTGAAACCCACTTGAGGGTTTCCCAAAGTCAAGTTGCGGAAATTGTGACTTAGCGGCGCGCTCCCGGCTTCCAACTCTAAAAAGGGGTAGAGGGTCGAGTTGGGCGCCCAGGGATTAAACTAGGAAGAGGGACTAGTAGATCAAGCACGAATCTGCATCCAAAACTAACCACAAATGGGTTAGTTCACATTCGGGAACACCCTTGGGTGTTGGGACAAGCCACGGGCATTTTGGACTACTTGACTCACCACGGCCCAGACTCGGGGGAAACCACCACCTTCCCCCTTATAGTATTCTCTGCGTCTCACCGCGGAGGCTACATTTGAATGGCACATTTTGTTGGGACTCCCGAAACTGTCCCGGGTTGGAGTCTCGGGACTTTGGACAGCCACAGCTCCTCACCTCAAGCTCAGATCGGGACGAGTCCTAAATCAAATTTGTAGCTCTCGTCGAGAGCTTTCCAACGCCGTGTTGCACTCTTCAAGGCGACGTCGAGAAAAGGTCGATTCTTGACTTTTAGTGGTTGGGAGTCAAACTGCCAGTTTGACTCCCAGCCCTTCTTTTGCCCATAACTTGGGCTGCAGATGTCCGAATGGCCAATGCGAGGTCATTTTCGATATCTACGTTTCAAGACCTTTCCAATGACACCAATAACACCTCAATGAGAGGTGTTTTGGGCCTTTTTGTCGAGCTCTGAACATTCGGGAGTCCCGGAGGACTCCAAACCTCTAACTTTTCCAAGTGTTGGGCTTCACCCTCACACTTGGCCAAAGTGGTGTTGTGACAAGCTATGCTAATTTCAATGGAAAAAATTCATTTACCCATAAATTCCATGGCCAGAAACAAATCACCAATCCTAGATGGGGTTGTGGTAGAATTATACCTTTTTTTTTTGGAAGTAATAGGAAAGGAATTTTCACAAATGATTAAGGCAATAGTGCAAGTGGGACAATTTCCTAAGGGGGTTAACAAGGGGATGATAACTTTTTTGTTCAAGGCGAAAAAAAAGGAAAATATGGGGAATTGGTGTCCCATCACCCTCTTGAATGTGGCTAACAAAATCTTTGTTAAAGCATTGTAGCAAAATTTTTAACCTATCTTGATGGAGGTGGTGGATACCGAACAAACAACCTTCATCCCAATGAAATATATTCTAGACAACGTCTTGCTAGTGGAAGAAACCATAGATTGGGCTTGGCAATCTAACCAACCTTTAGTTTTTTTTAAACTATATTTTACAAAGGCATATGACAAAGCAAGTTGGGGCTTTTTATTCATGGCACTAGAAAAAATGGGGATAGCAGTTGAATTCATAAACATGGTGAAGGTCTTGTTTCAAAACACAAAAGCGACAGTCTATATCAAAGGGGGGGTGGGGGGGGCATTACTAATTCCTTTAAAATGGAAAGAGGGGTAAGGTAGGGATGCCTTTTAGCTCCTTACCTTTTTGTTTTTAGCTAGGGAAGTTTTTAACTTCATGATGAAGGAAGCTACAAGTAAGGGAGTAATCAAGGGGATCTCTTTTCCGGGGGGTACAATGCAATAGACATTATCTCAATATGTGGACAACACTACAATTCCTATGAAAGGAGAGGAAAGGAATCTCTGAATTGTAGTTCAACTACTAAACAATTTCTTTTTTATAAGTAGATTTTATATCAATTGGGACAAATCCATGGCCTACTTGAGTAGCAAGAAAGAGAACAAACCTAAGTGGATAGAGTAATTTAGGTGGAAGAGGGAAAAAGATGGGGAGCTTGCTAAGCTATTGGGGGTGCCTTTTGGGTTGAATTAGATACCAAGGAGGTGGATGCTTTTGTAATTGAAAAACTACAAAAGAAACTTAAGTATTGGAACAATTTCCATTTGCCTCTTGCTAGTATGACCGTAGTCGTCAACTCCATGTTGGCATCCAAACAATGGTTTTTCATTAGGGTGTAGGGAGGTATGAAAAATAATAATCAAGAAGTGCAAAACTATATTAGGGAACTTTCTATGGGTCGGAAACAATCATCATGCAAGAACGAAGGTTAATTGGGAGGATTGTTGTGCACATAAAAGGGTAGATGCAAGCTATTGTGACTCACTTTTAAGACAAAACAATGTTTTTTCCCTGGGTACCTTTTATTCAAATGCATGTGGTGATTAATATATCCTTAAAACTACTAATTGGGACTTTGATCTAAACTAATAATTTCATTATGAAGTGAATTATGTGGTTATTTATTGATAAAAAATACATTTGTTAGTAGTAATGAACTTTTGAAGTCAAAAAATATGGAATGGTCATCTGATTGAAACATCACAAAATGGAAAGAATTATATTGATTCACATTCCAAATTTCTTATTGGGACTCAATATATAATGTAACACAAGATGATAAACTCATACGAGGAATCTTTTTTTTGAAAACCAAGTAACCGTTTAATAATCATGGACTTTTAAATGGTTAAAAGTCCATAGTTGACCATATTTTCATAAATCCATATGAGTTGCAATTTTATTTTTATTTTTTTCGAATTTCTTTGTCCTAAAAGCATACTTTTTGAAAGTTTTAGATGGGGCATTATTCCTATGGACTTTGTGGGTTTTCCTTTTAGGATGTCCAAATTAAAAAATGGCATTAACTACGTTAAATACAAGTTTTCACATAGATTTTGAAAGGTTTGTAGGTGATCGAACATGTATTATTCAAATATTAAAATAATAATTTTAAAAAAATAACAACCATGTCTAGTTGAATCATTTTAAAGAATTTTGTATGGACTTGTAGGGAATGTAATTTCTACTGATATTGAGCCATTGTAGCTTGCATCTACCCAAAATCATTGGACGGTTGGGCCTAACTAACCCAAAGGATGTTCTCTCAAGTTTGTTGTGTAATTGGGTTTTTACTGCCTTGGAACCAAGGGATTCAAACATCAAATCCTTGTTTAAGTTTTAACTAGCTAAATGTAAGCTTTAAAATAGAAGAATTGGAACCAAGATATTAATTGGCTATGGTCAAGGGACATGTTTCCAATTCAAATTCTAAAGTATGGGGGTAGATTATGAAGGTGTAGAAACGGTTTGTCATTAAATTGCAGTTCATCCCTCCCTTATGGGTGGAATCCATTAAAAGGGTTAGCTTATGGTGGGGTTCCAATTTTAGGGGTTCAAAGTATGGTACCTCCATACTTCGTGCTCAAAAACTACACACAAGGTTACAACAAGTATGAGACTTGTGGGACCTAAACTTGAATGGATTCCATTCTTGGGAGGAAGTTAGAGATAGGTTTTAGTTTGAAGCCAATGAACAATGCATATGGCAAAGGATGTTGAATTATATCCCAAAGATCTAGGTCACAAAGATAATAAACCGCTCCTTGAAGGCTAGGTGTGGTGAATGGCTTGGCTTTTTTTTAGGATATGTCACAAGATCGAATCATGGTCTTTTGCATAACTAGGGAGTTTATACCAACCATAGATGGTGTTTTACAACAAGAAATGGAGGTGCCTAGTAGGGTACAAATTTACAAAGTGGGAATGCATTCCGGGATACTCCAACCCATGGCTAGGGGTTTGCTATTTTTTGGTACCTTGAAGAGGGTTAAGATATGCATCAAAGCTAGAACAAATGGCAATTTGTTTAGATTATTCTTTGGTGTCATTAAGGATTTAGGTTTTGATCTTGGTTTATGGAATTGGAAGGGACAAAGGGAGCTAATGAATTATAATGCTAGGGAGGGCAAAAAGTTGTTAAACCCAAGGGAAATTCTCTCAAAAAATGTGTCTGAGAAATGGAACTAAGTCTTCTCACTAGATTTCAGGCTAAAATGGTGAGATGTTTGGGCCAAGAAAAGGAGCAAAAAGGAAGCAAGTTTCCTTTGGTCTTCATGGCACAAGGCCTTTGCTATAAATACCTAAAGGGCAAAAATAAATCACAACATCCAAGTAGATTGTCCCTCTTGTGAACAAGGAACCCCAAAAACCATCATGTGTAGATTTTGGCAATGTCTTAGAGCTAGGACAACATGGGAACAAGCCTTCTCATTTTTGCATATTCTCAAGTCTCCCATAGAAATTAGCTTGGTTTGGAGGCCCCGTAGTCTTGAACAATGTATGTTTATTAAGAAATTGCTTAAAAATTTTAGAAAAATTCAACCTTCTTTGGTCCTTAATTAGAAGTCAATTTGACTTGAATGGAATGATTTAAGTTCCAATGGTGCTAGATGGCACGACAACAAACTTAAGAAAGTGATGTGGGATGGTCTTCTGGATTACAATAGATTGGAGTCTAGCAACATACATTTCAAAAGATTAAGAGGAAACAAACTGATGAGGTCATCTTGTTGGAAGCTTTTGACAAGGTGTGGGGTCCACACCATGTCATTTACGTTAAGGACGGGCATAAAGTTAGGTGGTGCTATCAACCACCTTACATTAGTAGTAGTTTCCTTTGGTAGGTGTGTGGTTATTGGTGTTAGGTGCCACCTTAGCCTTGTGGTGTACCGGTTTTCTTTTTGCAGTGGATTTTCCATTTGTGTCCCCAAAAAAAAACAAAAAAAAGGTCATTTATTCTTATAGTGTGACATATTAATTAAATCATGGGTGCACCCACAACATTTTTAAAAAAAATTTAAAGGTTCACCATACTGATTGGCTTGTCAACAATTTCATTGGAACATTGTGCATGCCCCCAATAGAAGCACCTCTTTGGACCCTAGTTGCAAAATATAAACAAATGTCCACCCCTAGACTTCCCATTTTTATTTATATATAAGGGAGTTGAAATTTGGGCAAACCATATGGGATAAAACCCAAGTGCTATTGGGGACATCTTGGAAATGTAGTTGGGAACACTTTGGGAACTTAAAACCCTTTGGGAACATGATGGGAACAAGGGGGAAAAAAAATCATATTCCCCCCCCTCAAAAAATAAAATTTTGGGTTGTTCATGAGTGCATGATGAGCTTCCTCATTGGTTGCATGAAATTTCTCTTTCCAAAACTGTTGGTGACCATTTTTCACCTAGGCTATTGGCAAGGCTAGAATTTTGCAAGACTTGCTAGTTTTTTGCATGCATTCAAACTTCTATACGTCTTTGGGAGTTTTAACCAAGTTATGGTTTTGAAATTTCCACTTGGATTGCAATTTTCTTAATTTGTGGACAATCTAAGCCCCAATATGTGGTTGAAAATGGGTTGCAATTCCAACATCATGAATATTATCATGTTGATTTCTAAGGAAACGATGTTGGTATTGTAGCCAATGCTTTGATAGATTAAATGTATGAACTTACAATGTGTGATGCAAGTTGGATTAACAAAAGTCATAAGTTTGATGGCATATTAATGTTTGTACAAATTGATATTAATTTGTTTATGAGGATTGCTATTTGGGGAATGTGAGACATCCCCAAACTCCTTAAGAGACCCAAATGTGGGTCTTGGAGTGAAAGAAGGAAAAAAATAATTGAGGCACATTCCCTATCTTGTAGCACTTATGAGGTGAGAGGGCGTGTTGGAGCTCTGGGATGGGACTAGGACAAGCTCACAAGCAAGAGTTCAAAATGAAATCAACCTTCACAATCAAGGAAAGAGGGTAGTTAATGCAAAGTGGAATGTAAGTGGTGTAATGAATTTAATAAAGGTCACAACCTTAAACATAAGTTTTACACAACCTACAAGCTTTGGGAAGAAGCACCATTGCCCTCCTTGTAATATACTTTATTATTTTCCATGGTAGCTACATCTAAATGGAACTTTTTTTAAAAACTCCCACCGAAAACTCCCAAAATTAGGACTCTTATTATCTCAAAATTTTGGACATTCATATCTTCTTCAAATCAAATTTGTTTGGAGTATGCAAGGGAAATATTTTATAGCCTTCAAAAAATTCTTTCCAATGGTCTATTGCACATCTCAATCGAAAATGATTTGACCCCTATTTTAAAGGCATTTGTGGTCGGGAGTCAAATTCCCAATTTGACTCTTGGTCCTTCTTTTGGTCATAAAACATGCATTTCAAGTCTAAATGAACAATGTGAGAGCAGTTTAAGCATTTATATTTCAAGATCTTTCTAATGGTATCCTTGGGGCCCAATTTGGTGCTTGTTTGCCCTTTCAACTAAGGCTCTAAATATTCGGGACTCCCACATGAGCACAACTCTCAAAGTGAGAATGCACTTGGTAGTCACTAGGCCCCATCTTTTGCACTCTCCCCCACTTGTGAGAGTGTGTTTCAATCTCGAACACACTTTCTTGGTTTCATGTGCTCTTGCATTTCACATTTAGTTGCGAACCCAATGTTAGGGTTGCGACAAAGCATGAGCATGTGAACAAAATCTATAAGGCATATTCTAATTATATTTATCCATGTTGGTTGGCATATTCCTTGATAGATTTTGATGACATGTCAAAATATAATTTGACAAAAGTATATTATGTCATGTTAGTAATAATTCACACATCATCGTTACCATGTGGATTTGCCACATGGACACCCAACGACAATGTCTTTGTTCAATCAAACCTTAGTACAAAAATCTACCAAAGTTGGTGCCCCATGTGTTGAAGCGAAAAAACATTTGGCACATTTATTAAAAATCTTGCCCTTTGGTTTCATACATGTCATATGTTGCATAACATTATCTATTAGTAGGAGCATATTTTGTATTACCATGTCATTTGTGTCCATTATCATCCTAGTCATGGTAATGGGAGAAAAGTTAAACATAGTTGTAACATGAACTTGTCATCAAAACATAGGTGGTCAATAATTATTTATACAATACAAAAATCTTTTGACAAAAGATATTTCAACCATTCTAACAACATTATTGTGAGACAATTATTCTAATAACACACTAAAAAATTGATGCATAATTTGTAGATGTATCCTACAAAGGGTTAGGTAGCAAAAGGCATCATTGTATGAATGTAAGAAGAATATGCGAAAAATTGACAAGTACATTGTTATGAATCTATCTAGAACTTAACAATGGTACTCTCCATATAAAATTTAATTACCATTGTCATAAAATCCAATAGGTTTGTGGCTGTTGTTACACAAATTAAGAAATTATTATAATCCAATGTAAACCATCACAATTACAAAATGTGGGTGTAATTCACTAGTCCATGTTCGCTAGACTAATGAATTCACTACTTTCCAACTAGTCCCCATTTATTAAGACTAGTGAATTCATTCAAAATTTAGTGAAATCACTTAGCGTACAAAAACCATCTTTTGTTGTAGTGCATGTTCTAATTATTCGAAAAATGGGTATTTAATATGTAAGTTTTTGTGCACACATTATCAATAACAACCTTTTTAAAAAAATTGTGCTATGAGTTATTTGTACAAGTTTTCCGCTTTCAATTATTTTGTTCCATTTTGAAAAAGACAATAAATGTGGCTTATCAAACTTCTCAAGTTTTAGACTTGTACCTTGTTGTCGAAAAAATAGAAATGAAGCCCATCAATGTAAAATACCAAGTACAAGTTGGATATTAGGCAACAAGGAACCATTTGCAGGACTACAAAATCTATTGATGGTGATTTGTATGTTTGACAAGGACTTTCTCAACAATTTACTACAACTTGTGGGGAATAATTTGTGGCAAGCACACCTAACAAATCAGAATTACAAAACTTGACTCTTGAAGTAATTTGATTATCTATTAGGATTTGTGTCTCCAAATAAGTATTCCATCAATACCATAATCAACAAAAAGTGGCTAGAAAACCAAAACGATTTAGAGGAAAACAAATACAAATCACCAAAACTTGTTTATTACAAGGAAACAAATGTAATGTCGCCATTGGTGAAAGCGGGCCCCTTTAGATTCCACCTAGAATGTAAGGATCTTGGAGCGACAACAACACTAGAACATAAAAAACTGTGAATATAATCATCCAAGGGAATGGATGGTGATCAAGGTCTATTCGTTGAAGGCTCCACACAATATTACCATAGACAAGGCCATTGACATTAGTGACATTTCAAAACCATGGGAAAGTAGCAGAGAACTATAAGAGTGTCATTTGTAAGACCATGAAATGAACCAACATTACTGAAATGGAGGAATTGAGTTGGTGTAATTTGTGTATTTGTTTTTGTGTGTTTAGTTATTTGATCATGGTCGTTTAAAGAGTAATCATTAGTACAAAAGTGAAGTGTAACTCATTAACTTAAATCACTATGGGACTTTAAAATTGAAATAAATTCATTACACTTTAATGGTTTCACCCTGGTTAAAGTTATTTCATTATAATATCACTATGTAAATGTCGTGTTTCACTACTAGTTGACATAATCCACTATTATAATTACTATGGTAAATAAGTTTATTTTTATGTTGTTATTTTAAATAACCTATGTTATTTCATGATATACCCTATATTATTTTAAGTTACATTAGTTATTCGAACTTATAATCTATGTTATTATAAGTTATTATAGGTTATTATAAATTATTATACCCTAAACTAATATATGTTATTCTACCTTAAGGTATCATAATTAATTTATTACATGGTTTTTATTTTAAGTTATTTTAAATTAAATTAATATATATTATTTCAAATTATACTTTAAATTATTCAAGGTCATTCTATTTTATGTTATTATAATTATTTTATCCTATGTATAATAATTTTAAATAATCTAAAATAAAATATAATGACCTAAGGTAAAATAACATATAATAAAATAACTACCAATAACCTATGATAACATAACAAAAAAATCCAATAATAATTTATAATATAATAACCACCAATAATCACCAATAGAATAGCCACCAATAGCCATTAATAAAATAGTCATTAATAATCATTGGTAGCCACCAATAGAACAACCATCAATAGCCACCAATAAAATATTCACCAATGGCATACAATAAAATAACCAGCAATAGCCACTGATAAAATAACCACCAATAATTTATGATAATTTAGCTAGCAATAGTCATTAATAAAATAACCACCAACAGAATAACCACCAATAATCATTAATAAAATAGCCACCAATAGTCATTAATAAAATAGTCACTAATTGCCACTAATGGAATAACCACCTATAGCCTATGGTAATTTAGCCACCAATAACCACTAATATTAACTAATATAATGGCCACTAATAACCACCAATAATCATTAATATAATGGCCATTAATAACCACCAATACTTTATAATAATTTAACTTAAAATAACCATTAATATCCACCAATAGCCATTAATAGCTTATGGTAATTTAACCTAAAATAACCATTAATAAAATAGCCACTAATAACCATTAATAGAATAATCATAATAGCCACCAATAGAAGAACAACCAATAGCCACCATTAAAATAACCATTAATAGCCACTAATAGAATAGACATCAATAACCACCAATAGAATAACCAATAATAGCCATTAATATAATATATATGCACTAATAGCCACTAATATAATAGCCATAAATAACCCATGTTAATATAATTTAGAATATTCAATAATGGCATAAGGTGAAATAACTTTTAATAGCCAAAAATAACATAAAATAACCAAAAGTAACTTAGAATAATCGAAAGTAACCTAAGGTGAAATAATTAAAAATAACAAAAAAATAACAAAAAAATCATAAATAGCCGTAAATAATGTAGGGTGAAATAACTTAAAATAATGAAAAGTAGCCCTATAATAGTTGAAAATAGTTTAACATAAGTAGTATTATTATATTAGCAAAAAAATTATCCATTTTAGATTAAACATTTTTATTTTTAAAATAATGGTCATTGAAATGTTATTGAATAGTGATATTCACAAAAAAAATTGTTCAAACGATTTTACACTTTCAAAAGGAAATAAATGTAATTATGTACATTATTGAAAAAAAATTAAATTAAACTTTGATCATTTCATTTGGACAAAATCTCAATAACATTATGAATTTTCAAAATTTGTGTTTTTGTAATGTTTAAAATGAAATGTTTGATAAATAGAATGCAATGTAATATATTATCATAACAAGTGTGGTGACTTGATGGTAGGGGTGTTTGCCCCCATCCCAGAGGTCAAAGATCAAACTTCACAAATAATGTCTTTGTGATCAACAGTGGAAAGTTGACCAAATATTCTTTTATGTAGTTCCCTAGAATAGGTGCCTACTTAGGTTGATTACATGGCTTATGTACATAGGTTAGGTTTTTAACTTAACATAAGTAGTGACACATGTCAATAATTCATAGGTTGAAAAACATGAAATTATCAAAAACATTAAATATTACATTAAATAATAAATAATTTAAATTTAATTGATTTTCATGTTACCTAATTAATTAATTAACAAATGAAATGGCTTGATAAATTTGTATTTCACTAAGTATTAGTGGACCAATCCATTATTTGTAACAACTAGTCCCTATTCATTAGGGGGTTGACCAAATTTAACATGATAAAAATGTCAAAATTCATTCAAAATTTAGTGAAACCTAAAGTGAACTAAAATACATTTTGGTGCAATGAATGCATACTAAGATTTGTGATTAGCCATATCATTAAAGTTTTTTTCAATAATAGACAAATAAAAGTTTTGAATTGTTGGAGTAATTACATCTAAATGAGAACCATAAGAATGTCATTTGCACAACCATCAAATGAATTAACAAATCCAACTAGAAGTTGAATTTTTTTGTTCATTACAATCTTTGAAATTTGTATATGGATTGAGCTAGGATGGAAATTTTATCCACAATATACAAAATATTTTAAATATAATAGTTAACACTTGATTCCACAAAGATATGTTGAACACGTATGTAATGTAAAATATAGAAAGACAGATGAAATATTTATGGCCATTTAAAAACAAGACAATTGGGAATTGGCTTCAAATATACTGAAAATTATATTCATAATTGGAAAACACACTCCACACAAGATTGATTTCACCTGCAATAAATATATAAAATGAAATTTCATTTCCTAATGTGGTTATTGAATATTAAAATTTGAAATTTGTTATCAAGTAACTGCAAACTTAATTGGAAATTGTTATGTATTATTTAAGTATTGTTAGGTATAATTCCCCACTACAAGGCACAACATTTGTTAGAAATATTGGCAATATAAATAATTATATACATTTGTGTGTCATGTTATTAAACTAATAAAATTGAGAGGTTTGATTTGATACCAACATAACCATTTTGATATCAACATCAACATAAGTTATTTCTGCAAATTTCCAATTTTTTAATTTGAAATATGTTTCCAAAAAACATGTACATTGGAACTCTAAACAAACATATTCTCAAAAATAAATGCAATGTTAAAAAAACAAGGAAACAAATAATCTCTATTTGACATCCATATAATGTGTACAAGCCAATATGGTCTTCCAACTCTAAAAAACCCAATTTTCTTGTAGAATTTTACAGATGTAAAACTTGGTTTGCTTGAACTTTTACAAGAATCATTTAAAATTTGAGATCATTTTGAAATCATTCATATATTAAATTATCTTTTAGAGAAGTAATAGTTCTTTAATTATCTTTCATAAAAATGATTGTTTTTTGTGGGGACAACTCATGAAACATTTGATTTTCCTTGATGTGTGCTTCAATCATTACAAAGTAAAGGTCATTTTTACAACCCAAATTATTTAATGTGAAAACCTATGCAGAAACAAATAACACCTAGAGAACATGGAATTGCATGTGTAGAATATACAACTCATCCCAAAATTAGGTTTAAAATTACAGTAAACATTCCAACAAATAATATTGTCATTCTTATTTGATAATGGTTACTCCAACATTATGGTATCTATAAACTTTGATACATATACTATAGGAATTCCAGGAAGTTGAATTAAGAGGAGCTCTATGTGAAAACTAAAATAAAAGAAAAGTTTGGTGCAACACATGAAAACATCAATAGAGCTTTCCACCCAACCTAGGACCATTTAAGGGGTTCATAAACCTAGTGATCCACCTCTGAGCTCAAAAACCAATCCTAAACATCTTCTAATGTTTCATCATTGATGTGACTTTTAACTCTTGGATCATAACTTCAGGAAACTATTGTGAAGAAGGTGAAGGTAAGGATTTTAAAGTCCAAGCTTGAGCCTTGGCATATGATGGTAGTAGAAAAATAATGGAAGGATCTTGGAGCATCTCATCCTCCCCAAATAAGAAGAAGTTTTTTGATGGAAACAACACTTTGCAAATAAAAAAAGAGGACAATGTGAAACATACAAATAAAGAATCAAAGGAATGCATAATATTGATGCAAGTGGACAATTTACTCACATTCAAGCAACCTCCTCAAATGTTTCTTGACAAGAAAGCCAATATCAAACATGTTCACATGTTTGGCGTCAAGCATCAGCGTGGCTACTTCAATGAAGGGCTCCAACACCTTCGTGAAAACCTCCATATTTGATTCCAAAGCCAAGATGTGGCACCCAAGGCTTTGGCAAGCCATGACTATGTTGTCTGCAAGGTGAAAGATGGTTATCTCGACACAATATTTGATGCATAAATTGAAAATGAATTTCTTAAGGAAGGGCACATACTTGTGGGTGCAAATAAATCCATAATAGAAGATCCAATCTTGGAATAAACATCGATCAAAACCTAAATAGTGGCAAGATGCATTTCCTTTACATCATTGAAGGGAATGCCAACCTTGGATATAGAAATAGAGGCCTTATCCGTCCAATTATACAACACATCCTCATTAGAAACATTAATAAAATTGTTCACAAATTCATTAGATGGTGAAGAAAAGACAAATCTCCCATTATTCGAAGAGTTCCCATTAGGTACCCTCACAAAAATAGTTGTATGGTTGAAGAGAATCTACAAAATTAGAAGACAAATTTCAATTGAGGAAAAGAAAAATAAAATGAACGCTTAAGGGATTGTGATGGAACTTTGAAATATGGGTCCTTGTTGCTTGTGAGTGGTAATGAATTCACCACAACCCACTTCATTTAAATTTGGAAGCCATAGCTTTCTAGATGAGACTTGACCTCCTTTAGAACTTTGAGGTCGTCCCAATGAAATAATAAGATAGCCCTATCAGAAGTCAAGAACTTCTTGGCAAAATCAAAGACTATAGTAATGTACTCATGCCAACCTTCTGATTCTAAGCAGGAATATTAAAAGGGTTCCTTCATATAAAAAGAATAGGAAGGTTTCCAAGAACATTAGCAATGACTAGTTTGAACCTTGCCACCAAGATTCATCTGCATAGAAAGAAGAAAAACATAGTGCATCTAGGACAAGTTGCTTGAACTATGTTGTAAAGTGAAAGAGAATGTAATGCAAGCCTACCTTGTGAATAAACTTGGAAATTATTTCATACTCTGGGGGCCAAATCTGGATTGAAATATTGGTTGCCATAATGGATGGCCATGAGAACAAGAAGACCATGTGGTGAGAGCCAAGAGGCCTATTGGAAGTAAGAATAATCAAACCTAGGCAAGATGGAAAAAATTGGAATGATCCTTGTTGAATGTTTCGATCTCCATTAGGAAGAGGGGTGGCAAAAGCTGGTGGAGTAGTAGCCCTTCTGTCTCTTTTCATATCCTTTGTTGTCTTGGAAGACCTACATTATAATTCGAAGGAACTTCAACAAAGGCATTTTAATTTACATTGGAGAAAGGAGTTTCGGTCATTTTCTCCTTCAACTTTCCCTTTCCCTTGGAAGTGCTTTTCTACCTCCCACCTTCAACATGTGTTCTTACAAAGCTTGCAAGAGTCTCCATGAAAAACAACTCAATGTTCTCCCTCAACGGAATATCTAGGGTGGGGGTGTTGTCTTTCAAACAATTAAAGTACCAACCACATTGGAGAAGATGGGAAGTAGGCCAATCCTTGAATAGGTCCTTCTTGAACATAATGCTATCAACCTTGGGGTCACACTAGATCTTTAAGAGAATGGGGAGCTAATCAAAGGCACCATGGAATAATAAAACATGATAAAAATTCTTGTAGGGGAATGAACATCGCCTTCACAATGAAATCTACAAGCATGGCTGCCAACTCTCCTACCCTCAGCATTGATAGTAAATTTTATTGTGATCTTGAAAAACGCATGTGAAACAACACACATTCAAAAAAAAGTTTGTCACAAATTGAGGACGGAATGAAGTTTTATGATTGAATGGAAAACCAGATAGGTTGGAATACATGTACAACACTTGTTTGACACCTCTTTGTTTTTCGATTATTGCTCCCAAGATTTGTTTTTTCGAATCCCATCCTTAGGCTTGAACTCTTGGAAGAGGCAAGTTTCCCATATCACCAACCTCCACTATTATATATATGAGGAGAAAGAGATCATATCCAGGACCTTTTTCACAACCAAAGAAAAATTGGAGATCATTGCATCAACAACTTGAGCACTTCAATTTCAAGTTACAAGAACAAAAGTGCAATAAAAAATAAATTTTTGGAGAATGAATGAAAAATAAAGAATAAACATTTTTAAAAAAAATACATGATGTAGAAGGTTGCATTGTGCAACCACTTGCCAAATTGGGAGTTAGAAAAATCGAACTTGGGGAATTTATTAACCTCCTTCAAAATAATGAATTCATTCCAGATCCTAAATCAAAAAAACTTTTACTCAACTGAGATGCAAGAGTAGGTGAACATCTAAAGTTTTTCTATCAACATCTTCAACGCCAAGTTCATGTCATAATGAACATGTATTCCCTTCAAGAAATATGGACCCAGAGAAGGATCACATATTGGTAAGTGCTTGCAAAAGGCCAAATAGTGATCCTTCCTAACCTGCTCCATGGCTCTCTCCATTTGCTCCTAGAGCTTTAGTGGTGAGTAGTTTCAAATGTTGGGGAATTCTTCATAATACAACTTAATTGCGATGTCCCCAACTACAAAAATCTTTCACTGCAAAAACAAAGAAAACCAAACATGAACAAGTTGAATACAAAGGTCAAGAAAAAATCTTCAAGGGAATCTGAAATATTTCATACCTTATACATGTATTTAAAAAAACTTCTAAGGTCAGGGAATGCCATGTCTTACAGGATTTGGATTAACATTTCTTGTAAACCTCTATTGGCAACACCTCCTTGAATTACTCTAGGGGGATAATCATAATTGATTGGATTCTGAAAAATTCATGGACAAGGTTAGGTTTCACATGGTCTAGCTCCATCGACCTATAGATCTGAAAACAATGAGAAAAAAATCCTCTGAATCTAACTTGATGTAGGAAACAAGAAAAGGGTCAAGAATGTACTTGTTGAGTTTTGTCATGGTAATGAAGAGCTCAACAAGCCCACGAGAGGTATCAAAGATAATGGAATCAATAGAAATTTGCCAAGAAGGCTCATCATTGTGCAAATAGTTAGTATTACGTAACCAAGCCTGCAACCTATGATCACCATCCTAGACAAAAAGATGTGCCTAGAGAGAGTCTTGAAGTCAAAATTAGCAAGCAAGCTAGTTTCAAATCTCTCATTCTCATACGTCCAATGTTGATTTCCAAAAAGACATGTGTTAATCTTGGAATTCCTCCTACCCCTTCCAATTGAAAGGTGAAATGCAAAAAACTTTTTCCTCCTCTCAATAGTTAGTTTGGAATGCCTTTTCCATCTTGAAGATGTCAGTTTTGAAAGCAAGACAAACAACTGGCATTGATATCATCTGACATAGAAGAATAGCCATCCGGGCTTCCTTCCTCGACACCATCTTGTGCTTATCAAAGCCTTCAAAGCTATTAAATTTTATTTAGTTCTTAACAACTTGTATAGTTTGATTGAAAGAAAAAATATATACACATGCCATTGGTAGAAGTGAAATTTAAATTCTTACAAAATATTTCACACTACTGTAACAACCTATTTGCATTTCACAGGCATATGCTCACTATTTCTATCTTAAGTCTCAACAAACTTAACACTACAATTCATTCCCACATCATATTCATAGTTATTTCATATAGCCAGAATCCGCACTTCAGAATACATTGTAAATAACTCTAAAAACAATAGTATAATTCATTTCATCATAATTTAGCATTATAGAAAATTCACACAAAAGCTGAACATAAAATTCATTGTAGAAGTCTATGTTTTTTTCTACTATTGAAAACATCAATCCAAATTATAGCATGAACTTAGGTTTTGCTGAAAAAAAATCCCAAAACAACATTTAAAATTTGTGTTATATCAAAACAAAGTCAATGGTGTTCTACCGCAAGTATCTCCAACGCCCTTATTCCTTTCTAAAAATTCCTTATCTCATCTTCTTTTCTTCCCCCCTATTATCCAAAACTCTCCCCCTTTTGAACCATCCCAAGTCACATCATTATGATCCAAAGAAAACAAGAATTCAAAATTCAAACTAACAAAATTCCTTGATTAATCCCTATTTGAAGTACCTTGTTCATCTTCAATCACATACTTAGCTTACCCCCTTAATAGCCACCACTTGAAAATTCTATAAATAAATTCAAAATGTTACAAATGCACAAAAAAAACTCTGAAAGCAATCCAAAATTTTGAAAACAAAAGTTGATCCCAATGTTCCCAATACCTCAAGCGTCTCCATAATCCTTGTGATGGAGATATCTCTATAGGATATGTCTTGCAAAAGTAAACATTAGGTTAGGACTTTCTCTGTAGAAAAAAAATAATTAAATCGAATAGGAGAAGTTCGGCTTTAAAAAGAAGGAATTGAACTAGAGCTCAACTCCTCATATTTTGTTGCAAATATTGAACTTTTCTCAACACCAAGTAAAGCTCAATTGTAACAAGAAAAGAACTGAGCTAAAACTCACCTTTATTATTATTATTTTGGCCAAGCTTCTTTTGGTGCTAAAAGAAGTTTAACTCCATCAAAAAATGAAAAGTCAAGCTTTTATTCAGTTCCAATTTTGGAGCCAAACTACAACTCAACTCTTTTTCTTTCAAAAGGGGGACTGAATTTTAGCTCACTCCACTTTTGGAGCCAAGTTAAATCTCGACCATTTTTGTTGTAGCCGAGTCTCTTCCAACATTGAGAGAACCTCAACTATAGCAAACCTTGAATAGCCAAGCTCTAGCTTGGCTCCCAAAATGGAGCTTGATTAACTAGAGCTTGATCCCCCCCCCCTTTCTTTTTTTTGGTTGATTCCACCATTGCTCTAAAATTCGAATTGAAACTTGGATTCAAGTTCAAATTTCGTTGAATTCAAATCTTTATTCAAGCTTGGATTTTTCTAAACATCAAAATTTGAAAAAAAATCAAATTCAAATTGGAAGTTTTTACCTAGAACTTGTTGGTCCCCTTTTGAGGTGTGTCGAAATCTCTTGGGGTCTCCTAGCTTTCTCCCTCTTCCTGCATGAAGAAATCAAGAGGAAATATTCTTTTAGGAATGAGCACTTATATTCAAGTATGGACTCAAACCTCACCTCTCTACTTTGTGAAACCCTAAAAAAAGGTATTTACAAATTTTTCCTAGAAAATGATATTCTATTAAACTCATAAATAAAAAATAAACTAGGATTGCAAAACATTCAATTGATGATTTTTTGTAAAAACGTGAATTTTAAAATGTTTTTAGCATGACAAAACATTTAAATCAATATTGAATTGTGCAAGAAATTGAAAAAATAATTGAGACCTTAACTGACCATTGGAAGGATATCTTGGTTGAACTTTGAATTGATCTAGTTGAGCTCTACAAGGATTGAACTGCTTGGAATTATCCACCCTTGACAAATGTAATTGTAAACCAATGTATAAATATTGCTACACTGATATCTAAAAAAACCTTAAACCTTAAATTGTGAACACATTTTCTATTGACCATAAGGGTCTTTTTGAAACCTAATTGTACTTAAACATACCAAAGGATGAGGGCTTATGCTTTCTGTGTTATTATCATCATCCCTCAAATCTTCGCCATAGCCCACCCCTACCTCTTTCTTTGATGAAAGAAATCCACTAGTTAGAACTCATGAAGTCTTTTCAATTAATATATTTTCATTCATGGTGCAATACATTTCATCCTATAATACATAAAATCTTACTTTGAAAGATTACTCCTTCCTTTGAAAGAAATCAAGCTCCCTCTTATCAATACTTCTACCTCCTTCACAATTGCATAAAAAATGTATCAGAAGCCATGAAAGTTCCTAAAATAAAACACAACACATTTGTATTCCATTCCAAGAACAGACATAACACCTTTTGTATAGGAACTTACAAGGCAAGTCTCCTTGTTTTCTTCAATGCCATTGTTAAGCTTTATTGTCTTGCGTTGATATGAGTCCAATTTTTTTGCACCTTTTTCTACTCATGTGTTGGGCTATGGTCAAAAGTTCACTAACCTTTTGCATTTGAAAAATGTTTCATTTACGTCCACTCTATGGCTTTTATCCTTTTTTCTCTAAAAGTTGCCGTCATTTGTTGGGTTTGCATGGTGTATGCATGACCATTCAAGGATTCAACTAGACCTAATGATTACCAATTCAAACATGTTTTATGTGTGTCAAGACTACTCATTATTTGATTTGTCTATGGTTTGATGTTAATCATTAAATGGATTAGGTAATAGTTAATGACAATTTGTTAACATCCTTAGTTATAGCAAAACGTGTCCCATGCTGCAAATCTGACCCTTAAGTGTTAATTTGCCGCCATTTAATTACATGACAAATGTGGTGGTAATGGATTCTTCAAACAATAAATATGAAATTCCTAAAATCAATAAACTATACTTTAATCTAATTCACTAAGATTACAATTGTAAACAATTATAGTTTATCAAACTACACTGTACAAATGATCAAGTGTTATTAACTACTTACCTAACAAACACTTTTTTTACAATGTGTACATAATACATGTATAATCCTTCACCTATTTGGTTTAATGTTGACTATAACCGTTAGAAATTTGTGAAGATACCCCTAAATATTTGTAAAGTCCTAATTAATCATGGTTAATTGTGCCTTCAAGAATAACTACATGTTCAACCTAATAGCTTGTACTTGCTAAAATGAGTTGGTGACGTTGTTATATCATTAAATGGGCTGAATGTTGACCAACATGTGAACCCCATGCCACCAAACACCAATCACCTATGTGAACTTTTTTTTGTTTGCTGGATTTGATATGACACTCTAGAAGGACTAGTTGGATTGATTTGTTGTTGGTTAGTATCAGATTCTTCATATTTTCCAAATCCAACCTATGGTTTTCAAGATTTTTTGCTTGTTAATATCCATAGCGTTTATGGTGTTTAACTCTCCAACTATTATTGAATTTTTTTGTCACTTTTTATTTTTCTATTAATTGTTGGATATCCTCCAATTTTGTGGCAAATTATTCATTCTTTCCTACAAATATCTTTTTTGCTCCTTGTTGATTTTTGATTGTACAACCTCTTGCTCCCAAACGACATTAATGTTTTTTGCATGTGGCATCTTAGATTGTTGTAATCTTGAAGCTCTTCCAATCTATGGTATTGTTGGCCTTGATCTTCTATTATGTGATGGTGTATGGTTCACATGTGCACCCCCAAATATGGGGAAATGATAAACAATATTACAAAATGAATTGCCTTGTAATCTAACCTAAACATAGGTTTTCCATGCCTCCAATTCAATTTGTAATTTTTTTTTGGCCCATGTGGTTACCCACCTAGTTCATGCCAATTACACTATTTGATCATTTTATTCAACTTCATCCTAGACTAAGTCTAAATACCTTGGGACCATTTCTATGCTTTCATTAATGAGATTGCACAATTCCATTGAACCATGGTCTTGGCTTGGGACAATGGTCTATAGTGGCCACAATCTTGTATGTAAGAAAAGGTCTAATAATTTGGAATTTGTTCAAAGACCTGCACCTATTAATTTTGAATGCATACCACCATTTGATTTGCTATTGAATTGAGTTCAATGTATTTAGTTCTTTTAGACAAGGATGTCATAATTTATTTTCTTTAGATTGTTCCTATTATTATGTCCATCATATTTCCCAAGATGTATTTATGATTACGGTTCAGTTATTAGGATTATTGGGGGATGGATTGAATGACAATGGTGTACTATTCTAAAAAATAGGTTCTCATCTAAATTTGCATCACCCTTAATGCTTCAATTTTATTATTGTTATTAGGTTCATTGTTTTCCTTGCATATTTATGTAACTTTTCAATTTCACCCTTTATGCAATGTTAGGTTTGTTATCCATTTTCTTTAATGTTTTGTATTGGTATTTTTCATTTCTCTTTCTATCGCTAGTTCTATTTTTATTATTGCATTGTCAATTATATCATTGACATTTATACGAAGGAAAAAATATATGTGTTTTGCCAATTTAGGTTTCTTTATTCCATTCACATTATTGTTTTTGAGTGGAGATTGTTACTTGTCCTTGCATTTCACTATTTGTATGGTTATGTACTTTTGTCTTCGACGTTGAATTTGAATTCCAGTTGTTCATCTTGCCTTCAAATTTTATTCCTAGTGTAGTGGCATTTTTTATTGTTTAACTCTAAAATTGATGTGAGATTTATCTTATTTAATGGCTTCTGTTTTATTCTCCATGGTTACTTTCCATGTTGTAAGAAAGCCAAATCTTAGCATCTTGGTTTTTTATATTGGAATTATACAAGTGACTAAGAATGTCCTTTGTGCAATATTTGTTTTTCAATGAGGATCTATGCATGTTTTTTTAAATGTTTTTTACGGGGAAGATAACATGCTAAGGGGGGTAGGACGAATAGTGATTTTGGATGAACAAGGCAATTAGGATAGGGATTGATCAAGGCACTTTGTTGGTTTGAATTTTGAATTTTGAATTTGAATTCTTGTTGTTTTGATCATGATGATGTTACTTGGGATAATTCAAAAGGTTAAAGTTTTGGAGAACATGAGAAGGAGGAAGATGAAACACGAAGTTTAAAGAAAAGTAAGAAGAGCTATAGGTACTTACAATAAAAAACCATAGATTTTATTTTGATATAGCATAGATTTTAAGTGTTTTTTTAGATTTTTTTCAAAAAAAATGGGGTTATGCTGTAATTTGGATCCATGTTTTCAATACTATAGAGAAGCATAGACTATTATAATGAATTATATGTTCATCTTTTGTGTGAATTTTTTGTAGTATTAAATTATGATGAAATGACTTGTAATCTTATTTCTGGAGTTTCTTGTAATGTATTTTGAAGTGCAGATTTTGGTTATATGCAATAACCATGAATCTGATGTTGGAATGAATGGTAGTGTTAAGTTTGTTGAGACTTAAGACATGAATAATGAACATATGCATGTGAAATGCAAATATGTTGTTATAGTAATGTAAAATATTCTACAAGAATTTAAATTTCACTTATACCATTTGGTGACCATCTTGTGGGGAATTTCTTTTCTATTCTTTCTTTCAATAATGGGAAGGTTTTTTACAAATTTTATTATATACTATAGATGAGAGTGTTTAGATGAGTAGCGTTATTTTTTTCAATTCAAAATTTTAAAGGGTATGTTAGAAAGTATTAAAGGTCTACAGTTAATGCCATAAGGACTATAGAACGATTTACAGACTCTAAAGACAAAGAATTGTGAAATAAGATGAATTGGATGGTGAACTAAAATTTACAGCGACAATTGGACTTGGAGGCAAATTGGCAAGTTATTGAAAATCAAACAAAAGACGATTCTGAAAATGGAGAGGAGTATGTAGGGCTTACAAAAACCCCATATTGGAATCTGATGTTAGACATACGAATTTTGAAAATAGAGGAAAGACTTGTAAGGCACATGTTGTTTCTACCACAAGAAGTGGTATGGTGGGACGTATGGACTAGGGGTTTTTTTAAAAGGCATGATTCTAGATGATAATCTCCATGGAGAGAGATGTAGTCAACTATTTATCCGAATGAACGGATGTAGTATATTTCTTAGTTGCAATTTGTGGTTTAAAGTTGTAGATATCAAGACAAAATAGGGACTTTTATAGTATTTGATCAACCGTAGGAAATCTCAAGTCCAAAGTCGGTGACTAGTTGAGTGAGGTATACAACCTAGGTTTGTGTATCAATCTACATCTCCATATTATTATGAACCAGTGGACCACTAAGAGGTGGATGAAAACACTAATGTTGATGTGTTTGAGGCGATTGAGGAAAATTACCTAAGATCATCTAAGTATGCAGAGGCATAGGTGAATGCATTGGATGAAGTGTCACAATCATACTCTTATCAAGGGAATCTAGAGTTGGATCAAACAAGGCATACAATCGAAACATGGGATCATGAATATGTGGATTCGGAGATGATCAGGTTACTTTCAAGGGTCTGTGCATTCTATGAAGGAATAAGAACATGTAATCAGGGATTGTCCTTTTTTGCCTTTTCACATTAAAATAGGTGTTGCTAGGCATGTGGGGTTACAAAATGTGGCAAGATTCAAGAAGAACAACAATAAGGAGTTCATGTAGTCCATAACAAATTTAGAGGCATGGACTTGGGAAGTTAATGGGGACCACAAAATCAACAGATTCATCCATCTATTCAAACCACGAATAGAGAACCAAAGGGGTATTCACATCCACATACTGCACCACAGTGGATACCAATGGATAACAGTAGATTGGAACATTGTTGATCTCACGTCAACATAACTCCGCTAATAAAGTCAAAAGCGGCAATTGTTGAAACCTGAAAACAACATGTTGGAATAGGAGTTACTTAATCACTTGATGCAAGTGGAAATAGTTATTGCGCCCAACATAGATGTTGTTAAAATGGGAATATTAATTGGATCTGCAACAAAATTGGGTAACGGATCAAATGGAGTCTCGATAGTAAGGAGTTTGAATCAAAGTTCAACATTACCAATAGCTACTACTGGAATTGTTCGTAAACCCCAAATGGTGTTTACTAATCCAATTTCGACTACTCATGTGAACATGATTATAAATTGGCCATTGATGAGTTCAATGGCTGCTAGAGGGTGTAGAAGTGCAGATGTTGTGAATCCAAAACGAGGATATTGATAACCATCTATTGTAATTGCACCACTTCTTAATCGCAAAGATGGCCATTATGTTAGGCCAAACAAGGTAGTTTTTAAATATCCTGATTTCAAAAAAAATGTTGATTTAGATACTCATGTAAGAGTGTTCAATTCTGCAGTAAAAGCAAATGTAATTTTTTTTAAAAAGTATATCATTAATGTGTTTAGCTCTACATTAAAAGATATGACATCGGACTAATGCCATAATTACATGTCAAATTTTCCTAACTATATTTTTTCGAAGCTTACACATGCATTTTGCAAACATCATTGGAAGATTCAAAATGATGAGAAAATATACATGGAATTGAAGAACATGAAACATGAGGAGATTAAAAGGGTGGAGGTTTACTATGAACGGATTCAAAAGTTGGCTCATGGTTTATAAGTACTAACCATAGTCAATTTTCTGACTATTGTGTTTAGAGCAAGTTTGCAATCATACTTCAGAATTACAACTATAGAAATGAAGCAGTCAACACTACAACAACATAAGGAGGTGGCAATGTTGTGTGAACAAGGTATGATTACTATAGAAGCAAGGAGTGTATTATTAATACCACTGAGTATGAAATAGGCAGTACCAACAAAAACACAAAATACCGACAAAGATTGCATAAATTATGGGATTCACAAATCACAATGTGGAGACATGTAGAAAGAAGAAAGAGTAAACCACGATGGCAACCATAGAGGTGGCACAACCAAGTCAAAAAACATAGAAGACATTTTCATATGCATGTCACATTTATGGTTTGAATGGACATAAAATGATAGATTGTCCAAAGTTTGTTGAGATGCAGAAAATGTTTCATGAGAAATCTATGACAATAGCAAAGGTTCAACTTGTTGCTAAGGCACAAACAATCATTGCGGATGTGAATGTGGTGGATGTTAATGTTATCACAAGAAGTAAAATAACATAAGAACATGTGTTCAAGGATAGAAAACCAAGAAAAACAAAGAGTGCTAGTAATTAAGAAAAAGAAGAGCGGTTGAAGCAATCAATGGTGGAGACAATTCAACATATTTAGAAAACACAAACTTAGACAGAAGGACCATCCACATCCATGGAGGGATGCAACACAACCTAAGCGGGTATGCCAAATACTATTACTCTTGGGGATGCACAAAAATTTCAAGAAGTAGTGAATTCACAGAGGAAACTTCACACTAAAAGAGATTTTTCTGGACATTGATAAACAAATGCTAAAAACAAGTTATATTTTGAACTTAGGAGAGTTGTTTAAAATAACTCTCAAGTTAAAGAGATATCTTTGGCAAAAGCTGAAACCAAAAAAATTCAGAATGTAAGTAACCATAGATAAACAAGTTGGTTTTTCAATAGCAGAAATAGGGACAGTTATTGTAACAATAAATAATCATATGGCAGTTATCCAAGTATAGATTGGGAAGAATACAATAGAAGATGTGTTGCTAGATGGAGGTTTTAGAGTTAATATTATCATAGAACAATTGAGATTGAGGTTGGGGCTTCCAAAGCCTAAACTTGCACCATATAATTTGAAGATGGTAAATCAAACGACCACAAAATCAATGGGGTTGATAAGATATCTGAAGATATATGTTCATGACATTCTTTACATAATTACATTTACTGTATTTCAAAAAGTGTGGTAAATCTAATTATTCCATGTTGTTGGGGAAACCATGGTTGAAGGATCTTAAAATGGCACATGATTGAGGAAGTAACATTGTTACTATACAAGGGAATGGGACAGTTAGAACAATTATAATTACTAAACATTTGGGAGGTGAAGTAAGAAGATCAGAAATATTACTATGCTACAATTTTCATAATGGCATCATAGATGAATACAAAGATATCATATTTGCTACAGAGCCATAATTGTTTTCCATAGGAACAATTAGTTTTATTTGAAACAAATCAATTTGTGAAAACCATATATGTGGGGATCATGGATATAGATGTGAAGACTAGTATTTTAGAACAAAGATTTGAAATACATAGCACAGAGAAAAAGATACATGGCAAGATATATCAACAAAAAGTAGTTTTAGAAGATAAGTTGTATCCAAATACATACCATAGACATCAACCAAGGAGTGTTGTAGTGGATGAAATCCCATCAAAAATCAAAACACAATGATTGTAGATAACTGGATGGACATTAACTAAAAATTAACAATTGATGAAGCTCAATCTAGGAATTGATTACAAAACCATAGATGGTGAAGATTAATGCACAATTGGAAACAAGCAAGGTACTAGAAGTGGAGCAACTGTTGAAGGAATTCAAGGACATATAAAGATCTGAAAGGGATTCCACTAGAACTAACATAACACATAATTGAATTGGACACTATTATACCATCAGCACATCAAGCCAATTATAGATTAAATCCAAACTATGCTACACCAATCAAACAAGATATAATTAAGTTGTTAGCAACTAGATTCGTTAAATTTATAGAAGAAGTTACATGGTTGTCACCCATAATAGTAGTAACCAAAAAAAATGGCAAGTTGAGAATGTGTATAGATTTTAAAAAACTAAATGCAGCCACAAAGAAGGATCCATACCCATTACCTTTCATAGATGAAGTGTTGAACATAGTAGCAAGATATGAAGCATATTCTTTCTTAGATGTATTTAGGATATCATCAAATATTTATAACTCTAAAGGATAGATACAAAACTACATTTGTCATAGACTAGGGGCTTTTACATGGAAGGTGATGCCATTTGGAGTTTAAAATGGACCTCCAACATATCAAAGAGTTATGACCAAAACATTTGGAGAGTATTTGGACAATTTTATGAAGATATTTCTGGATGATTTTATAATGTAAAGTGACAAGGAGATTCATTTTCAAAAGTTTAGACTGTGTTTTCAAAAGTGCAAAGAATATGGCATTAGTTTAAATCTAGACAAATGTGCATTTATGGTATTTTCAGGGATGATCTTGGGTTCTATTATTTCCAAAGAAGGGAAACTACCAAATCCAAAAAAATATAAGTAATAATAAACATGCCAACACCTAAAAATCCCCAATAGATTCAAGTATTCAATGGGATGGCACAGTTTCACAAATGTTTTATAAAAAACTTTGCTACAATTATGGCACCTATGACTAATTGACCAAAAGACAGAGACATTTCTTTGGATAAAGGAATGTCAAAAGGCTTGGGAATTGATTAAATATAAGTATATTGAAGCATTGATATTGATATCACCAAATTGGCAAGTGGAATTTCATGTTCATACAAATGCATCCTTGTTAGTTATGGGGGCTATGTTGTTTTAGAACATAGCATGGAAGAGTGATCAACCAATAATGTATGCTTCTAGGCTTTTGAATAAAGCAAAATATAATTATGGCATAACACACAAAGAGGCTTTAGCAATGGTTTTTTCATTGCACAAGTTTAGACAATATTTGTTGGGTAATAAGTTTGTCTTTTATGTAGATCACATGGCATTGGTCTATTTGGTCAACAAACCATAAGTTTTAGGGAAAATAGTTAGATGGTTGTTATTGTTCCTTGAATATGATTTCACAATAGTGTATAAGCCAGGTAAAACTCATGTAGTTGCAGATGCATTATCAAGATTACCGAATATTACAAAACCCACAAGTGTGCCTGATCAAACCATAGATGCAAGTTTGTTTTAAACAAGGCCTAAATGGCATAATGATGTAAAAGAATTTTTGAAAACAAGATAGTTTGAAGGGACGTTATCGATGCAACATAAACAAAGATTGGTCAAGAGAGTAGAGCCTTTTACATTGAAAAATGGTGAATGTACATAATGGGCCAAAACAATAGACTGCGATGATGTTTGACAACAACAAAAGCACAAATGGCAATGAAAGAAATGCATGAAAGACCTTTAGGAAGGCATTTTGTAACTAAAATAACGTAGAAGAAGATATTGGATGCTAGATATTGGTGGCCAACTATGTACAAAGATGTGCATGATTATTACAGATCTTGTGATGCATGTCAAAAAATAGGAAGATTGGTGTGAGTCATGGATTATAATACCACAAATTGTTAAGCTTTAATTCCATAGTTTTCCTTAGTATTAATGATTTGAATCCTAATAAACCTTCAAGTAATAATTATTAAGAGTTGAATTAGCCTTTGGATATTTCAGCGTAGAAGATTCTTTTATTTAAATTGATGCAAGGCTTAGTTAATTTTAGGACCTAGTAA
>Ga0116231_10002714_pt1 | contig 37017 bp, 21 predicted proteins | sample S1TSphgellanicum_2_FD_89695 | JGI IMG/M metagenome (GOLD analysis project Ga0116231, IMG submission 89695) | Host-associated microbial communities from peat moss isolated from Minnesota, USA - S1T2_Fd - Sphagnum magellanicum MG | ecosystem: Host-associated > Plants > Peat moss > Unclassified...
GGGGGTTGCACCCACCTTGTTTAGGGTAGTCAACATCCCATAGTGAAGTGCTCACATCACCGAACCCAACCTTTAGCCCAAAACTGCCAAACTATTGAAACTTTGGAACATCAAACTTGTTTCATAAACTCTACCTGCCCTATCGTCTTGCAAATGACTGGAAGAAAAAGTGCAGTGGGAACTACTACCTGCCCTATCTTCTGTAGTGGGAACTTTAGGCATAGAATAGAGTAAAGTGTGAATTATTTAATGATGATTTGAAGGATGGGCACCCTGCAAAGTAAACTCTGTATATTAAGATAGGTGTTTGCTTGGATGTGACCATGTCATAATCCTCTCAAATTGTCTCCCTCCCCTCCCCCCCCCTTGGGGATTTCAATGAGATGGTGTGCTCCTTTGTTGTTTCACAATTTTTTGAACCAATGGAGCAAAAAAATATTGAATTTAGAATTACTTTTTCCATGAAAATTATTCGAAATTTACATTTTATTTTTTCATAATTAATTTAGCAAGGTTCCAGTAGTAGGGTTTTTGTTTTGTTGTTTAAATTTATTTATTTTCTTTTTTTTTTCCTCCCCCCAATTTTGTGATGTAGCCACACTTGTCATCATCCACAGGAGGAATGAGCCAAGTTTTGCTACAATCTACAGAGAAAAGTAGAAAACATCAAGAAACCTCCTATAGTTTGGTAACCTGTAGAAATCCGTTATCTAATTATGGGGAATTCAGTAATTTTCCTCAAAATATGGCGACATAGGGGCAGTTTTTTTTATAAAAATCCTTCATAGCTTGTTCCTCTGGGTTTATTTTTGTCATCAAGATGTGAAAATTTATCGCAGAAGGAACACTCTTCACAAGAAGTCTGAAGGTGTAATTTATATTTCAACTGAAAAGGTATTGGGATAAGTAACGTTAAAGCAGGTTTAATGTACTTATCCCAACAAACAAAAGGGCCCAATGGCGAATAGGTATATTAAAAACACTAACTTGTGAAAATTGGCAGTTGTGCCACAAACCATAGTGAAAACAAAAGTGAGTATATATTGAGAGCACTAGGTATACAAAATGGAGCTGAATGAGTAGAATAAAACCAAAATGAGTACATATTATCTGATTTTATTTTTCAATTTTTAATTTCAATGAAGTGGTAAAATTTTCTCAACGGTAAAGACATATAAATACTTTAAAAGGAGCTGAATTGTTTTCCAACTTTTTCTCAAAACATTTTGCAAAAGAGAGAAAACTCGCCATAAAAAGAATTCACTTACAGCACGCTGGTTTTACGAAGGGAATGGAAGCTTTTAATAAAAAGCATGTTAGCCTAAAAGGGAAGAAAAAACAAATTTTCCCTGCAACCGAGACCCGGCTGAGTTGCACGGGAACGCTCGCTCCCCTACCCGGCCCTTTAAATGGCAGCCTCCCGCACCTCTTCCCTGCGTCTAGTTGTCTCTCGCTCGCTCTCGCTCTCGAGCGCTCTCTCGCTCTCGCTTGCTCTCGCTCTCGAGCGCTCTCTCGCTCTCGCTTGCTTTCACTCTCCAGCTCCCTCTCGTGTCCACGCCGCGATTTTTGTAGCAAATTAGTGTCGATTCAACAACACAAGATGATCGGGAGTTCTTCGCGAGGAATTCTTACTATGGATGTTCTTTCCGTGTTGGCGTTGTTACTGGGAGTTGTTGCTGTGTTAATTCGGCCCGGATGTGTTGTGTCTCAGCATGTTGCAGCAGCGAATCTGCCGCCGGAACAGGAATTTGATCGAGTGTTGGCGTTACCGGGGCAGCCACCTGTGCAGTTCGAGCAGTATGCTGGGTACATCACAGTCGACAAGGTTCAAGAGAACAACCTCTTCTACTTCTTCGCCGAGTCTTCGAGCGACCAGTCGGGGACCCAGCCTTTGGTGTTGTGGTTGAATGGAGGTAGGTGAATATGTTGTTCGTGGTTTCTCGTGATGAGTAGTATATCGTATAAAACTGTGCTGTTCATGGTGCTAGATCACATCACCTTGCAGTATGATTCCTTTGAACTCCAGTGCACCTGCCACCAACTTACGTTGAGCAATGCAGACTTTTCAAGTTTATTCTGACAAGCTGTAGATCATGCTGCCGTTCATATGGAGATCATACTTCATGCTGCTTTCCTCTCCAGTTAATTTGTGATGCCGATATATAATATCATTGGCATTGACAAGCCAAGGATGCGTTCACAAGTACGTTAACAACTACGGATCCATACTTGGGACGTTGCTGCTGCTGCTGCTGTTGCTGCGCAGGTCCTGGATGTTCGTCGCTTGCCTACGGTTTTGGTCAGGAGATCGGACCATACTTCATAGATCCCAATGGCACTGGCGGCCTTTCCCTGAACCCTTACGCATGGAATACGGGTACAAGTACCTTAATAATGCCATAATGCAGCTACTCTTAGAGCGCATATGTAGCTTGATAAAGGACATCATGTTGTGCAAGTCTTGGACCGGTCTGATCCTTCCCATCTCCTTACATGTTGGAATTCTGTTTGTGAGCAGAGGTGAATATGCTGTGGCTGGAATCTCCAACAGGAGTCGGCTTCTCCTTCTCCAGGAACAACGCGACTGCCAATCACGCCGGCGGTGACACCTGCACTGGTACTAATGGACCTAATTAGCACTAGATCTCAGACTACAGTTGATCCTAAAGGTCATTACGAGGCCGCTGTTGTATTGCATCCTGCATGTCTGATCCCTCTATAAGCTGTATCCGAATCACTTTTCCAACTTGACTTGTATTATGTGCATCCTCCGCTCGGTTGTTGATCGAAACTCATATATTTGTCGCCTCCTTGTCGATTGTGTGTTTTCATGTGATCAACTCGCAGCGGAAGATGCCTACAACTTCCTTATAGGCTGGTTGACTCGCTTCCCACAATACCAGGCACGCGATTTCTACATCACGGGTGAAAGCTACGCTGGTACCTAGTCCCACCGAACCTATTCCAATTCATAAAGTAGTACTTGTGTGATCTTCTAGATGTGATCTCTGAGATATGATGATCAGCTCCACGAATATGCATGGATTGTTGCAACCACGCTGATCATGGCATGACTAATTATACTGGGAAGTTGATCTATCTATGGGTGGATGCAGGACACTACATTCCTCAGCTAGCCAAAGTGATCGTCGACAACAACAAAGTTGCATCCCTGAAGATTAACTTGAAGGGTTACATGGTAATGACGATCACCCTGCTGTGCTGATCATCTATACTCGTGCATCACATGTGATTAAAATTCCTCTTCATGTGCAAACTGCATGAATTGCAGCTGATCTGAATTCATGAATAATTTGTGATTTGCAGGTAGGTAACCCAGACATCGATAACTACTGGGATAGTGTGGGAGACGTCGACTATTACTACTCGCACGCTATGATATCTGTGGAAACTTACAAGGCTATTCAGCAGAGTTGCAACTTTAGCGACGTCAACTGTTGTTCTCAGCAGTGCTATGACGCCTTCGACCAAACATATACTGAAATTGGGAACATCGATTCCTACAGCATTTATACACCTGCTTGTCTTTCTAGTGCAGCTACTGCTGGCACAGCGGGTTCATCAACTCGCACAGCTGATTTCTCCCGGCTTCACAGAAAAAATCCGGTACGTATATTGTACATTGTAGCTCCGAGCACCACTAACTTTCTATGTTTTCACAGCTGCACAAGCACACATTTGCCCAGGTGTTGTTGTGATGTGTTTTCAATGCTTGATTGCGCACTATCTAAAACAGGTGTTGTCGAAGAGAGAAGGGTTCGATCCATGTAGTGAAAACTATGCTGAAGTCTACTTCAACCGACCTGAGGTCCAGCAAGCGATACATGCGAACATCAGCGGTGAAATTCCGTACCGTTGGACAGCGTGTAGGCAAGTCTTAATCCGATAATTATGTTTTATACCTGAAATCTGTCATGAAGTGTATAGATCTCCACTGCTAGCTACCATGTTGTAGCACAATCTGATTGACCATAGTTGCAGGCTGTGCAGCTCCTGGACGTTTAGGGGCTTACTAGATGTTGATGCAGCTTCAGATCATGTATATAATTTTCCCCAGCTGGTCTCATCCTCACCACCCTGTTGTCCGCTTCTTCAGTTTTATCTGAGCTTTACAGACCTTTTCCTACAAGTCGAGTACTGGCACTAGCCTACTAGTCCACAGACTGCTAGACTGCAGGCACACTTTTGCGGGATGGTGAATTTCCGACACTTGAAGAGATCGATTGACCAACTAATATTCTGCCCTTTTGCGTGAATACAGTGATGACCTAATCTCAAATTGGACGGACCGGGCCTGGTCGATGATCCCCACATATCATGACCTCATCGAGGCTGGTCTGAGGATCTGGGTCTTCAGGTACTCAATCTACCAGGCCCCCTAAACCTCTGAGGGCTTCTTTCTAGCTACACTGGTCTAATTCTATAAACCAGCTACTTCAGAGCATGGAATCAACCGATCCTTGCAGCTCTAGTATGCGTGCTGCATAATCGCTGTGTACAAGATCAGTACAGATACTTGACTACAATGTAGTGGTTCCAGTGTTACGTAGAAACTAGAATCCAGAATAATTTGATCTCTTAGCTTAGAATGATATATAGATTTTGGACTAATTGCTAAATTCATACAAGGATCTACTTGCAGTGGTGATGCAGATAGTGTCGTACCAGTAACTTCGACACGATATTCCATAGAGGCGATGCTGTTGCCCATCGAAACTCCGTGGTATCCTTGGTATGATCAGCAGCAGCAGGTATGAAGGTCCTACACAAGATATGGAGATCTTAGTATCTAGGTGTCAATTCTAGTGTATGCGAGATTACTACACTAATGCGGCGATGATTACAAGAAACTAGAATGAACCCAATTATCCAGAACACAATTAGTGCCATCATCTTTCAATTCTAGTGTGGCACTACTCACACTGAATCAATTAACCTTTAAAACGTGAGCTACGGGAAGCCTGATCATGCTGCAGTTATTACGTGACGACAGTCGACATGAGCAAACTGATTCATAACTCGTGCATGGCTTGGGGACCGTTATGGTAGGTGGGAGGGCAAACGGTGAAGTATGGAGGACTGACCTTCGTGACTGTAAGAGGAGCAGGCCACCAAGTTCCGCTCTTGCAGCCGAGTAGATTCCTTCAAATGCTCACAACCTTCATCGAGGGAAATCCGCTTCCTGGGGCTCCCTTCAACACCACGTCCAGTTGAAGTTGTCATAGGGCTAGCTTTCAGGAGTTTGTTCATTTCAGGCTTTCAGGCCTTCAAATTAGTGCACATTAAATTATTCACACTTGGACGCTGCATCACATATTCATGATATAGCTGTCTTAAATCTATCTTATGCATATTTTGCACACAATTAGTTGCTCTGATTATTCTTGATACCAACTCAACTGTCTGATCACAATCCAATCTAAATATAAGCAAGGAATTTGCATTTCTATTGTGCCAGAGTCCAACAACAGCTCTATGGGTTTGTTCCACCAGTGATGCAATTAAGTACATAGTCCACCAACTCAAACCACTACTCAACTAGGAAGAAACAGCTCACTGTTCAAATGTCTTTCTGTGGTGCATCAGCTCCACCCAAAGACGTTTTGTTTATGTACAGTGCTAATTACATTGCTGAGACCATGAGACTCTCTTAGAGTGCTGACTGAGCTTAAATTGTGTTGGCCTACTTTCCAACAAGTTTTGGAGACTTCAGGTCTGGTTGGTTGATGTCTACAAGATGAACATGTATAAATTAGCCCATTCATGTTAGTTGCATGCATTTTTTGTGACTGCAAATTTTGCTTGTTGGACATCAAATTTTTTTTCTATATAAACCAAACTACCATGCATTGATCACATGGATACCTGTACATTAATTTATTGATATTTTAGTTTGAATATATCTTCCATATATGACAAATATTTGTATTGAAAAATATTTCAAAACAAAATTTCCAAACAAACTAATGTCAATAGATCAACACAGGTGCATTTTTGAGAGAATATATTAAATGTTTGAAGAGATACAATAATTAAATCCACTAGATCTATAGTTCAAGACAAGGATTTCAGGTTGATTTTGTAAAATATCTTGTTGAATGGGGTAAATTAGGTCATAGTGAAACAATTAACAAAATTTCATGATCCAACGATTGATGACCTTTGCTGAAAATTGTGGTCATGTTGTGGTTGTTGTGTGCAAATTAAGCATTACAACCTAGTGGAATTCAATACAGAGAATAAAAAGCCTTGTTGTTTTTTGGTACAAGCTAGGCTTTAGACTCAAATCAACCACATTCAACATATCAAACAAGGTTGCTAATCATATATTGTGAGAATAAGATGTCCACCTACTTGTTTACCAAAATGAAAACCAAAAGAAAGTTGGATTCTTAATGTCATATCAATAGGGTTAATTGGCTGGTGATTGAACATTTAAGCGCTTAGGGCAGGATGAATCCAAGAGGAGGGCTTTGCTCGTTTTTGGTGTCCAAATAAAACTTGACCTCCTCTTGGTGCATCTGACACATTAAGAATTGTTGAAAACGAATTAGAAATGAGAAAGTTATGGCCTTTCAAAGTATAGGGGATCAAAAGCTCAAAAAAACAAACCACTGAACACTACATAGGCCATTTCCTAAACACCAATTCTTTATATGTTGCCCTATTGTTATTAGAGTTCAAATATGATTCATAAAACCTTAGGTGGCATTCCTATAACATTTTAAATTGTTTAAAATGAATAAGAAATAAAAAAATACACCAGAAAAATCCAATAAAAGATCAATGGTTGGAACCATCATAGGGGAAACAAATAAGGAAGGCCAAAACATGAATAGCCTGGATGAACCAAAGAAAAAAATGTATTTTCTTTTTTGTGTTTTTGCTTGATTTTGCTTAAGTATTTTTTTATTGAAAGAGAGAGAATTAGTCCCTTTTGTAGTAGGAAGTTACTTCACCCATGGCCCTTTTAATGTCGTGTGCATGTAAATCTTGAAATTTAATAGTAATGGGAGCTCTAAAACAAGCATCATTTACCAACACAATTTTCCTCTCCATGGTAGAGGGTAAAACATGTTGAAGAGTAATATTAACACGTTGCTTGAAAAATTGAATGTAAAAAGACAAGGATAAATGACCTTTTGATCGTCTATCATGGAAAAGACGAGCACATTCCTTGATGAAACAATCCATATCACGCCTAGGTGCACCTCCATGGTCATTGGAATAAAATGGTGCTCTTCATGAAGCCCTCTATACTTGGGGATGTTAGCAATGGCGCAAAGTTTCGTAATTGCACTTACTAGTTAACTAATGACACTCGAAACCACTATTTCCCGTGTTAGGTCAATAACCACCACATCAGTGACAAAGACTTGGTCCTTTTGGGTCATGTAAATATCAGCTTATAATGAAACTCTTGACATAAGGGCATACCATTGTTTTTCGATACATTGTGCCCACTCTTTTGAGTGAAGGCATACATGACGTTTTAAATGGTGTCATGTGTGGTTATCTGTTGACCTCCAAATAGGCAATGAGATGAATGCGTGTTAAATGCATCCAACCTATGTCCATTTTCACGTGTGAGAAAACTAGATGTTGATGGCTGAATCAAACCAAAACAAAAACACAACGTTGAAATGAAAGTAAATTTGTAATGTGAAACAAATTGATGGATGGTTTAACAACTAACCATAACCTTACCCCTTTGTTTGAACAAAAATGAATGCAGGCTCTAAATGCTGAGGAAATGGAATCATCCTCCAAAATAGACCTAAGGGATGTGTTATGGTGGAAGTCCATAAAAAATGCTTGTAGACTTAAGGCACCAACATCTTAATAAGAAAGTTATGAGGCTTGAAAGTAGGAGGGGTCAAAATGAAAAAAAATGAAAAAAAAACACATTTTGTAATTCGAAAAATAAAATAAAATAAAATAAAATATATATAGGCCAATCCTTTGGCTTTGCATTTCAAAGATAATTTATAGAGCTTGAGAAGGCATTCTTATAACATTTTTAATCATTCAAAATGGAGAAAAATTAAGAAAGATTTACCAAAATATTGGGTCATAAACAAGTGATCAGTGATGGGCCGGTTCACCTTATGTAATTTTAGGAATTGATAGATGTCAATAACATGTTATGAATGATAGGGGCTTGTTAAAAAATTGCCTTGACCTTAAGATAGGAATGTCTGGGGACTCAGATGTTTAAAATGTTAGAGTTTGTACTTTGTAAATACTTTGTGAAAAGTGCTAGGAATGCACAAAGAAGGAAGATCATGTCTACAATAAGACCAACTTTTATAAAGACTTTGCCAAGAATGTTATGAATACCAAGAAAATTTCTTAAAGCATTTCATCAACTTTTATCCAAAAAAAAAAGTGTTAGGTCATCATTAACTTCATGATTTAACCATGTTTACCAGGGTTGTCATAACATTTGAATATTCGGCACAACACGATGTGTCAGTCTAAATGTAAATGTAACCCAACATCACATCAAAATAGGGTCAACTTAAGTTAAAATGAGGTTAAGTAATTCAAAAAATAGTTAAAGGCAACTGAACATTGTGTCATTCGGTCACTTTAAACCCTATGGTGACTAAAATAACTTTTGGTTGTCATAATCTTGTGCCAATCAAAAAAATTCTATTTGGCAATTAAAAAAATAATTGGGCAATGAATGATTTTTATTTGAATAATGATCGATTTTTTTAGGTAGGACTTGAAAGTTTTCAATTATTAAATCAATGGTGAAAATTAAACCATGGTCCATTGAATGATTGGAATTTTTCAAGCAGTGACCAAAAACTTTTTGAACATAATTCAAAAAATTTCAATTGCTAAATTTTTGATCATTTGATTTGGTGACTAATTTTTTTCAAACACACAAGTTAACGACCAAAAATTGATGATTGAAATTTTTTTGGTAGCGACAAAAAAAAATTCAATTGCTAAATCAATGGTGGGATGAAATTATTATCAATCAAATGATTAAATGTTTTTGAATAATGCCCAAAACATTTTTGGGAAACAACCGAAAAATTTCAATCACTTAATTTGGTGAAAAATTTCAATCATCAATTGTGATGACCAAAAGTTGGTGATCAAAAAAATTTGGTCACCCAGTTTAGTGATAGGAAAACTGGGCAACCAAAAAAATTTTATTGTTAAAACTAGTCGCAAGCACATTATGCCCACCAAAAATTATAGCCACAAAAACAAAAATTTTGCATATGGTTTTTTTGGGTGCATGTCATGAACATCACATCTTGGATTATTTTTGCTCATTTCAAGTATATTGAATTAACTTTAAACATAAACTAGTTTATTTTTTAAAAAATCCAATAAACATTTACTAATTTGAACATATGAAATATATTTGTGTTGAAAAAATATACATTACAAAATATGAAAAATTGCAAATATATTTCAAAATTAAAGTTATGGACAAAATTTTGTAATGAATTTTTTAATTGTGAGAGATATTGATGTACATCAACTAAATTTAAGACCATTTAGAAGTTTATAAATTTTGATTGAAAATTCCTTCAATTTTATTATTTTTTTGCACTTCTTGAAGAATAAATGCATAATATTTTTGGGAAAAATTATTAACTTAAGAAAAAGGAGAAGAGATGTACACTATATATTTTATGCACATTGATTTTATCCAATTTTCTTCATGTAACCATTGGATCAAGTTTAACTTTGACTCAAAATGAAGTTTGGGTTCCAAAATGTTGTCATGCACATTTTTAAGTTATTTTTCTTATGTTTAGGGTTGCAAAAAAATGTCATCAAGATTTTAGTTTACTACACACCTATTATATTTGTTATACATCACTTTTTTCGATGAAAAGTGATGAAAAGTGGTTCACCCATAGCATGCTTTCACCCAATTGGCTTGATTGAAAGTTTTTGATTACTAAAAGAAAATGGTAAACTTTCCATCCTAATGGACAAAATTGATACATTCAGATGGACATTGACATCAAAATGGATGCAATTTGGGTGAGTCATGTCGATTTTCATAACCTTGATGTCCACACATTTCAATGTGTTTTTACAATTCATGAAATGAAAGGTACATCATTTGTGCATCATGGGATTTAACATATATGTGAGGATTGCTTTTGGTTTTAATAATTACCTTCAAAAAGATTGTCAACCATGTAGGGCTTTGTTTTTTCAATTTTGTAATGAAGTTAAGATGGTGATATATCATACATGTAAGGTGATTATGACAAATTTGGCTATAAACAAAAAGTGAGAGTGAAAAGAAATGAAGCATCCTTCTATATTGTTTGTTATCCTATTTGATTTTAATACAATATTTGGTAATTTAAGTGTGTTGTCCATAAAACCGTAATCCCTGAAATTTTTGGTGGGTGAAAACTAAATGTGTAATTGTTTGTGTTGTGACAAAAAGTTAATTGATGTAAAGATTTTGTTTTGATCAATAGTTATTTTGTCAAATACTTGCCAAATGCATTTTCAAGTACGCACATGGAAATTTTGGGGTGCATATAATTTACAATAACTAAACTAGTGAATGAACTTTGAGCCATTATCCAAGGTCAACTAATGTGCACATTGTTTGACAATTTATATGTTGAAGAGGTGGCTATAATATTATGTTTATTATTACAAATTGTATAAACATGTACATGTTTTTGTAACTATTTTTGCAATGGTAGTTGAAGTTATTCTTTTCTTTTATTTTTTACTTACAACTTGCCTTGAATTAAAACAATCTTAAAGGAAAGTAGAACCTTTAATGGATACAAGGTGTTATAATGAGGATTATGTGTCTAATTTAAGGAATCAAGGTTGGCAATGTGGGGAGATTAAAGGTGTGGTATCATCAAATATATTAGTTTTTGCCATGTCTCCATTTTCTTCTTTGCAATATGTCCTTGGGTATATCAATTAAAATTAGTAAATAGTGAACTATCCTTAGGGTAAATGCACAATTGAATGGTTCACTTTTGTAATGAAACAATGTTTTTTCTTAAGTACCCTTTATTCAAATGCATATGATGATTAATATATCTTTAAATCTATTAATTGGGACTTGGATTTAAATTAAAAACTTCATTATAAAGAAGTTGTGTGGTTATTTATTGATAAAAAAACTCATTTGTTAGTAGTCATGGACTTTTTAAATCAAAAAATATGGATTGGTCATATCATTGGAACATCACAAAATTTAATATTGAATCACATTCCAAATTTGTTATTGGGATTCAATATATGATGTAATATGAGATAATAAACTTATATGAAGAATCTTTTCTTTGAAAACCTTAATTGTTAGTAATTAGGGACTTTTGAATGTTTAAAATTTGACCATATTTTCTTAAGTTCTTATGAGTTGCAATTTTTGTTTGTTTTTTAATTTCTTTGTACCAAAAACATATGTTTTGAAAGCTTTACATGGGTCATTATTCATATTGACTTTGTGGATTTTCATTTTAGGATTTTCAAATTAAAATGACATAAGCTACATTAAATATAAGTTTTCACATAGATTTGGGAAGGTTTATAAGTGATTGAACATGTATTATTCAAAGATTAAAATAATAACATTTTTTAAAGTAACAACCATGTCCATTTGAATCATTTAAAAAAAATTGTATGGACTTGTGAAAAGTGTAATTTATACTAATAGTGGGCCATTTGATCATGCATTCACCCCTTAAACATTTGATTGAAAAAAAAATCCATGGAAAACATTAAAATTTTTAATGTGAAATGGATTCTCAAAGATAAAAATTTACAACATTCACATCATTTAAAAAAAATAAAAACTTATATATTATGAAAGTTTCAATGCACTTCATTAATAAATTTTTTATTTAACAATGCATTATTTATTTGTATTTTTTTCCACATTACTTTGATATATTTTTTGAATTCACATTTTTCATTTATTTTTTGTGACAAATGTAGTGTTGTTATTTCAAAAGTCCATTACGAATCCATAATCTTTTTAAAATTCATTAAATTTTTTAATGATGATTCCCATTAAAGTCTATGACAACATGAATAATTGAAAAAATGACAATGTTAATTTTGAATATATGGTTTTAAATTTAATTTTTGTATGTAATACAGAAAAATTACAAGTGTGACAATCCAAATAGTCCCCCTATTCATGTTTTCACCCTAATACCACTATTGACCCAAATCTTGTGTACCTTCCTATCCTTTCAAATTTCACAACATTGAGGTATAATAAGAGGACGGTGTATGAAAATCATTTTCAAGCTAACAATAAAATAATATTTTTCTAGTTAGGTGAAAACACATTATGGTGGTACATTTTGGGCAAAAAAATATTTTTTTTTTGGGTACATGTATTATTTTGGGGTAGTTTTTCTTTCATTTCATCTAGCATTTTGAAAACACATCAAATGGATTTTTACACAAATTCTCCGAAACAATTCTTGTTACCTGTCAAAATCATAGTGTTTTTTCAATAAACTTATATGTTTTCACACATTTATGTTTATTTGAATGAAAAATCTCATTCACATGCTTTTGTGAAATCACATTGATGGAACTTTTCATATAGAATTGAAATGGGACAATGAATATGATTGAGTACTTCATCAAGTTTGGTAATTGTTTGGATGATTTTTGAAGTATATTTGCATTTTGCAGTATATCATGATGATTACAAAATTTTCATTAATATAATTTTCAATCATTTAATATCAATTTCAAAATGGGTGCATTCACAGTTGGGGTACCAGAATAAGAACCATGACACCCATTTGTCCTATGTCCTGAATTTTAAAACAAGGATTTAGTAAAATGAATATTTTGAGATGTTAAATAATGAAAAAGAGATATGTAGGTTTAGTTTTCAACTAATAAATGTTGTAATGAATGATTCAAATCAATTCAACAAATTTTGAATGTCTTGTTCAAGTATAAATAAAAAAGGAATACAAGATTACTTAGACATTCCAAAATGACATACTTTCATTTGAAGTGCCAAAACCCTATTAAAAACATCAAATAATGTCTTTTTTTTGCACCCACAGCTCTTATATTTCTTTCCAATCCTTTGGAATGTAAATTTGTAATTAAAAAAATTAATTTGATTATCTTTATTAACACATTTGTTTTATCAAAAAATCCAAGATTCTAACATCAATTCCATAAACTTTGGTGATTTGTCATATTAAACATTTGTGCCATGATATATAACATACTTTATTCTATTTATGGTCAAAATATGGAACAATTTGAACAAATATTGACCCTGTTTTGTTGAACTTTTTTCGATAAAATTACATAGTGCAACACAGTTCTTGAACCATTTTTTTAGGACTTTTAAAGATATGTTATAATCGGGTCAAAACACAATTGGGGCACCCCCTTAGGAACACTAAGGACTCACGCTTAAAAATTCAAATTCATTTTTTTTTTCATTTTTCTTAAGACTTATCTTAGATTTCTTTTTTTTCCATGTCAAATGAAATAATTTTGTTCCAAATTTTATATAGGCAAGTGAAAGCCCATGGTAAAGTATACCAATCTTTGATCCTTACCAACAAATAAAAATAGATTTAAATTCTTTTGCATTTTAAGCATTTTAGTCGTGCCATAAAATTTGGGGTGTATTTATCATATTAAATAAACCATATATGAACATTTTTAACATATATTATTACTTTCAATAATGTATTTATCTACTTATTGAAAGTTTATTACTCTAGGTGATATTGCACATTTTCCAAATCAAATAATTCAAATGATGTGTTACTAATGTTTGAACCATTATGTAACTTGATACAAATATTTTGGAATTTGAATTTTTGGATTATGACAATGTGAAGTCCCTTAAAAATGAATTTTCCATAAACTCAGATTTGGCATCTAAAACACGTTTTTTAACATGATCTTAAAATGCATTACATGTTTTTGATTGATGAAATCATGCCCCAAACCTTTTCAAAATGCAACATATGAGTGAAATTTCCAAATTAATTTTTAAACCCTACTTTCAATCTACTTTCTCATGACATGACAAACTAGCAAATTTTGCAAAATAGATTGAAAGTGGGTTTTTAAAAAGGTTGATACAACTTTTGAAACTTTCAAAAATTTCAACATATCACATTTGATGTTTTCATGTAGTTCAAAAGGACAATCTTCTAAAGCATCACATACTTTCTAATTTACTTGTCACAAATTTGTGTTTTTTTATTTCGGAGGATTACTTTATTGGTATACTTTAGCATGTTTTCACCTAGGAATCTAGAATACCTATTTTTTTCACTTATGATAATAAAAATAGTAATTTTTTCCAATGTGGGCCATGTTTTATCAATGGCCCAAAATTCCTAAAAAAATTACTTTTTGAAAAAAATTACATTATAATAGGGCACTTGGTTTGTCACACTCATACATTTTATGTACATTAGTACCTAAGGTGTTTGTGGTGAAAATCTTGGGCCAAAAAATTTTGTTCAGACATTCTTTATGAATCTTGGAATTATTTTTTCTTAAGAGATAAAGTCCTAGATTTTTTTCCAAGACTTGGTAAAAATCTTAAAGCTTGTTCAAATTTGACATGTTATGCATAGAATAATATTTTACTATTGTATCTATCCATGAAAAAAATCAAACTTCCAACATGAATGTGCCCTTTAAATTACAACAACATGTTTTAAATAAAGGGGTCCACTAGATACAAAAGGGGACGATCCTTTTTGGTACCCCAACCATATTTTGACCCAATCATTCAAATCACAAAAAATCACCACCACTTTAATAAAAAAATTGTGAATATTTAATGAAAAAAGAAAATCTACCATTTAATAAATAATTTTGCAAATGTCATGGTCATTCAAAGTAGTGTTTTGAGAGTGATTTTGAAGCAAGACATTCCTTTTGTGTACCCCAACTATGAATGTACCCAAATGGGATTTTTTTTGACAATCTTATCATTTGGGTTTTGAACTATTTTATTCGAAGTACCATTTGCAAAAAACCCTTTTAATATTAGCTTTGTAAAAGTTTTAAAACATGTAATTTCAAAAAGTAATACTTGTGACAACAATTTTTGACCATTGTAGTGTGCTTTCACTTGGTTACATATGATTATGGTGTTGCATTTATTTTTCAATAATCCCAAAAGGAGTGAAGTTGAAATGTTTGGAGCAATCTAGTATTTTGCAAACTTAAAAAATATATTGTTACTAGACTATGGTCCAATATATTTTCCCATTGTTTTATTTTAATGTCAATCAGTGGAGAATGGAATTATCAATATAAGGAACCCATTTATAAATGGGATGACATTGGGTTTTTTCTTGCCAATTTTTGGCACTTGTTGTCACATGCATGAAAAATTACAAGAATAGGAACTAAGCCAAGGACATAGTAAGGGAAAAAAATCACAAGAAATGCAAGCTTAAGTTTAACCCAAGACTAGAAACATAAAGATGCAAAGCAAAAACATGGTATATGCTAAAATATGATTCAAATAGAATTTTATTTCGATAACATATGAAAATAAAGGTTATGATAGGAAAATGTACCCAAAACTGGTGTTGAACAAATTAAAGGTAATGGGAGGTCCTACCCTATTTATACCCCATTGGGGACTTAATTCAAAGAAGCTTCCATAGAGGCTTCCATGTGTGCACCGACCGAGGAAGCTTTTTGGCTTCCTAACTAATAATGAATTAAAAATGAATTAAAACTTAACTAATGGTTAATTCAAATTATACTCCATTAAGGACCTAGCTTAAGAAGGCCTCCATAAAGGTTTACATGTGTGCATCAACCAAGGAAGCTTCTTGATTAATAATGAACTAGGAGTTAATTAAGAATTAACGATGATGTAAATGATGATGCAAGTGACTATGTTAGTGCAAACGATGATGCAAATGATGATGCAGGCGACTATGTTAGTGTAAACAATGATGTAAACGATGGGTGATGGTGTTGTTTGTGACACTTGTTGCATGAATTCTATGAACCTTTTGTTTTTCTATCATAAATTCAACAAATGTTTTTTGGATGTCCCTAAAACATCATGGTGGAAAGTTGTTCTTCATAATCATGAGCCCATAAATTAATGGGTCATGGCAAACATGTATGATGGTTATATTGAAGCACACGGAAGGGCATTTGGTTTTAAAGGGCCTTTTACAATTTGTGGATGTATATAATAATAGGACATTGGTAGGTGAAATTGAATTATTTAGAAAAGATATGATCTTGGTTGGTCAAAACATTAAGGGTTAACTTAAGAATAGATGATGCTTAATGGTATCATTGGATTTCATTTCCTATGTAATTTTATAATGAATTTGGGTGAAACCATTACGATGACCCCCTTTGGGGCACTTTTGGGTTTAGTATTAAGATACATGGAATATAATTGTTCCAAAAGCATATTTAATTTTGGGTACCAATTTTGGTTTTTGGGCCTTACAATAATTATTTTTACAAAACTAATGTTATGTAATATTATTTAAATAATAATAATAAATTTCATTATCTATATTGAAAAATCCATGAGTATATTTATAATATACATTGGTATAATAAGGCTAGAGTCTCATTTTGACTGTACGAACTTTAAGGTTTCATTAGTCATTGAAACAATCAATTCTAATAGAATTTAAAAAATGGCCCATCTTCTATGTGAAAGTGATTACTTGTCAAAATTTCAATTTACCACACATTTATTGCACCTCTATTGAAAAACTCATTTTTTGAGATGAAAATTTCTAAATTAATCACATGGTATCCAAACTTAATTCACATTATGTGAAATGACAAGGTTCAATATACTTTCAACTTTTATAAAAATTAAAAATCATTTAAATTTTTTTTGGAATATATTTGTGTTTTTGAGTACACATGTACATTACATTTGTGGAAACAAATATATTTTAGTTGCCCACTTTATAAAATGAAATGAAATAGTTTCTTTTCTAATCTTTTGCCAAGGTTATATTTTAACATAATATGCAAAAATATTGTGAAAATCTTTCAAAAGTTTGAAGTGGGATACACTCAAACATGCATGCCCTTGGAAAGTAGTACAGCATGACATCCCAAAGGGGGTCACCGTAGTGTGCTTCACCCATTTTGGTTACTACTACTATTTTGTTGAGGTGGACATACACTTTTAATTTTTTGTGTACCAAATATTACAATGAAACATTCATCGGTATCCAAATTTCCATTTTTTATCCATGATGACTTTCCCTTTGTTAAAAAATTGATAGAAATTAAAGGACAATTTGCTACATGAGTTTTGACATAGGATTGAAGTAGAATTTTGGGGTGCAACTTGTTGTGAATTAAAGACTCAAAGGCAAGAAGATAGGAGATACTTGCAAAGTTTTATTTGAAAATCTTCCAAGTACAACTTGTGTCCAATGGTTTTAGACATGTGTGGAAGAAAGTTCTTAGTAATAAATGAACTAAATAAGAGCATATAAAAGGAGTTGTAATGGTGGAATTTTAAGTTCCAACAAAACTTATAATTTAAGGGCTTATGGTTAATTGCAAAATATAAACTATGATGGTTTAGTTAATAGCAAAGATGTTGGACAACAATGGGATTAAATTATTGGAGATTTATTTGAAGCAAGCTTGAAGAGTACATGGCTTGTGCATGCAAATCATGTTGCAACAAATGTTTTGAATAAGATGTATCCATTTTTTTTCATTCAAAAACAATTTTGCATCTAATTACAAAATATGAAAAACTTTATAATGTTAGAATTTTTTTTAAATGGTCCAATTCTACCATAATTGCCATGGGTCTTCTAAAATTTTCACAAACCTACCAAATTATACTACACATTTAATAGTTAATTCATTCAAAAAAGTTAAGGAAAACAAATTAGACCATTAAATTCACCATTTTCATTGATCAACTTTTTTTTTCACATTTCATTACACGATTGCAAAGGACTATTTTGGATTTTTATTACATCAATTAATTTAAGATTATAGTGGATTGGTGTATGATTAATAAAAAAATCTAGGAATAGATATCTTTTTAAGTCTTTTTAACTGTAATTTTCATCTTAAAGTAATCAAAAGGAATGTATTAAAAAATTATTGACTTCAATTATTTTTTTGGATAAATAATGCATACATCTATGTTTGGCAATGTATATATATAATGCATTTGACTAAATAATATATGATATAAAAAATTTGAAGGTTACAAAATCCATTTTGAAAGGGTAATAAGGAAAATTATTATTGTTATTATTATTTTGGTCATTTGGTTGATTTTTTGTATTCACTAGGCTTAGAATTTGTGGCCTCAATTGTAGACAAAATGTGCAAGAAATTTTCGCGCAAGAAAACATGTTAAGTTGTATTTTAAAAGTTATGTATTCATTTTTTTCATTTCTGGTTTTTTATCAAAATATTTATGCATAATTACATACACATGTGAAAAATCACCACTACCATGAAAATTATCATAATTTGAATTATCCAATATCTCTCACTAAATTTGTTCCATTTTAAATTTTATATCTGGAAGATAACAAAAACAAACTCCTTGAACCCTATGGTCAAAAAGTAATACCTTGATTGTGAATATGCCCAAGAACAATTATATTTTCATCTATTATAGGATGCCACTAAAAATGAATGATATAATTGCACTTTTAATTTTTATTTTCATTCAAATCGATATTAGTTGCAAGTCAAAGTTGCATATACATTTGCAAATCATTTTGTAATCATTTATGTGATTACAAATTGTTTTTACCATGGTGCCATGAAAAAATAATCATATCAATAGTTGCAAAAATGGTTGATTAAACACAAGTCGCAAATGCATGGGTTGGAATGGACACAATTTCATGCAATGAAAATAAAATAAGATTATACCTTCAATATCTGTGTTCATGATTCTTCGCTTTTAAATTAACCTAACCTTGAATTTAATGAATATCAAAAAGACATTGGTTTGCAAAAGTCATGAGTGTTTGGCACATCTACTTAACCTTAAATCCTCCTTTGATCCATTTTAGCTTAGAAAATAAAATCTTGTTTTTCTCTCAACTGAAGGCATTAAATTATTTAGTAAAGTTATGTGCAATAAATGGTGCAAAGTGCAATACCTACATTAGCAAAAATTCCATCAAACAACAACAAATGTCGCAAAAGTGAAGGTAGGTACTGTGTGTGAGCTAGTAGGTAGATAAGCAATCATGTAGGGGGCAAGTGCATAGTTGGGTGGTAGGCATATAGTTGGGGGGGTTGAATCTAGTAGGTGGGTTGGTGAGAAAAGGGGGTGAGGGTCTAGTAGGTATGTAAGAAGGGGGGCCCGGTTCTTAGTTGATAGGTAGGGTCAAGAAGGCGAGTAGTATGTAGTTGGGCAAGTGAGATTAGAGTTGGGGAAAGGGGGGTGGGGGTCTAGTAGGTAGGAAAGGGGGGCTGGTTCTTAGTTGATAGGTACTGTCAAGAAGGCAAGTAGTATGTAGCTAGCCAGGTGAGATTATAGTTGGGGAAAAGGGGGTGAGGATCTAGTAGGAAGGTAGGAAGGGGGGCTGGTTCTTCGTTGATAGGTAAGGTCAAGAAGCCGAGTAGTATGTAGCTGGGCAGGTGAGATTAGAGTTGAAAAGAAAAAACTGAAAAAATTAAATTAAATTAAATTAAATTAACTAAGGAAAGGGTCAGCACCAAAAAGGTTAATAGTGGTCAATGCAGATTCAGCCACTGGATGAAAAATTCCACCCCATCCAGTGGTGGAACTTATATGGGTGATAGCTTAATGTAAAGTGAATGCTAGCATAATATAAATTTTTTCATGATAACTAAATTTAAGTCCTAAATGGTTAGCATGATGTTAGGGGACTCAACACTAAAGTCCCTAACACCAAGTGTGAACGCACCTTTAGAGTTGCCCTAGCTAAAGACAGTGGTCATCTCAGTTGCTGTCTTTACTACCTAACAACCCAGTAGTCCTTACCTACTTGGTAACCATGTACATGTATCTACTCACCTAATAATCACCTAATATGTCCTACCTATGGTCTAGGTAAAAGGACCTAAGTCCAATCCATGTTGCCAAAAGTTGATCCATTTTGTCATGGATGACATAGTTTATGCCAATATAAATAGTGGTGGAATATCTATTAAAACTACTAAAACTATTGTAAAATAAATGAATTTCATATGATAATTCATATAATTTAGTTAATTGCAAATTACTCATGAACATCCAATCTACAACCAACTAATTTATACTTCATTTTTTTTTCATAAGAAACAAAGTTCATCCATCATTGTTCATTTTTCATTCATAAAGATCTTTAGAAAGTAGTTGAAGAAAGTTCTTTTTATGAGACACCGTATGACCTAGCTCCCAAAACAGTGCAACCCATTTAACCTTGATTCAAAATCAACATTAATACGAAGCAAAATATGCAAAATATTTCCAATTGCAATAAGATAAAGGTAAATGATAAACAATTTTTTTTTGTTCACAAGGTAAGTGAGATGTAAATATTTACATTTATGATACATTTATTCTATGGACATAAAAAAAAGAAGGAGACAATACAAAATCCATTGCTAATTTCTCATCCTCCCTATGAGATTGGGAAGGATGGATTTGATAATAATCATATCATAAATTGATGTTTTTCAGGGTGATGTTGATAAATTAATGATTTGATAAATAATCATTTTAAAATGAAAATGACAATATATGGGAGGTGGACCATTTTTAAAATTTTTATTTCAAAATTTTTTTCCGTTCATTAATCCAAATCCCAAACATTAGTAATGCAATCCAAAAAAAGAAAAAGGCTCTATTATACCAAATAATATATATTGACCCAAAATCAATTTATTGGCCAAATCAGCATAAACTCGACTATCATAGTACTTGAACGATTTTGGCAACAACTGCCAAAATAATTAATTAAATATTAAATCTTAACTTCAGCATTTGATTTTTTAATTTTGAAAATTTCAGTAGGTAATGGGTATATAAAATAATAAACAGTCTCTCTTCAAGGGTGTGAAAAAGTCTAGTGTGAGACAGTCTGACGTCTCAGTACTTGAAGGTTTGCCATTCAAACGTGCCAGTTGAACTCTTAATTTTATTAAAATTTTGGCACAAATATTAAATAATTTTTCGAAAATTTGACAAAACAAAAAATAATTTAATTTATGTCAAATCCATTGAGGTATTGTCAATGGGGATCATGCTCTAAGACAATCTCCACACACAAGAGTAAAATAGTCGGTACAATATTTTTTGGATGGAGTATAGCAATCTAATGGTGTAAAATTGAGTTTGGGCCTTTAAATATGTTCCAAATATAGTGCTCTCCAAACAGGCTCACAAAAGGTAATGATTATTTTTCATAGGCTTATTGTAATGATTGACCCAAGTGATGACATTTAATAAAAATAATCTTTCAAATTAAATTGTTCACTTTTTCATGTTTATGGATGGGGTCACAATTACTGCTTTACAATGTTGAGAGAGTAATATATGAAGGCCGAACCCAGTTGGGATTGTGGGTAGAACTGCAAACTGAGTTTCACACTATTTTACTTCTAGACTTGTTGGAAAATGTAGTGTACAGGCCATTTTACTGCTGTGGGAGGGCGATGGTTTTAAGTCTTTGGTGAAAATTTTGGTGGATATCTAGCACAAGATTCACCAAGTTGACTTATATGGTTTTTAAAATATCTATATAAGGGTTCAGGGTTTTGCCTGTATTGAAGAAATAATGCATGACTATCACATACATGTATCAATATCCCTTTGTGAGAATTGTTCATTCTCAGCTTCATGTACATGAATTACTTTAACCTTTCTAGGACTACCTAGCCTACTACTACTTATTCCAATTTCCAAACCAAAACTACTGAAAAAGATAGGACAAAAAAGCTGCCAAGAGACAAGATCATTGAGGACAATAGGTGGTGTAGATTTGTGTCTTTTTCTGACCTCCCAAACTTGGGCAATCATGTTCAAGGCTTTTGGGCCAAAAGGAGTGCTCATGCAACAACAAGGCTATTGTGACCCACCAATGCACCATCCATCCATCTGAAATACCCCTAATGAATTATGACTCACTTGTGAATGAACCACAACAACCAAGTTACATACATAACATATTTTGTAAAACCTCTTACCTCCCCTTCTTCACATTACCTAGGTAACTACCAAGTAACGAAGGGACGGAGATAGGGAATGTGTGTTTTTACTATGAACCTTAGATAGGTAGGTACGTATGTAAGACACTTGGTGATGACTACTAAATAAAAAGATGCATGTGAACAATGGTTAATCGTTACAACATAGTTAATCACCATGGTTAGCTAGGGGACAGGAATACAAATGAAAAACAAGTGAATTAGATATTCATTTTTCTTTCTTAAGAAAATTTATCAAATTTAAACTCTTGCAAAACCATTGCCTTCATGGATGCCAATTGGTCCCGTCCATTTTGCACAACTATGTAGTTACATCCTTGTATGAGTTAAGTTATGGTCTGTTCTAAGCCTCCCAAAGTCATGTTTGGAGCATTTTATGAAGAAAGGGGTTCAAATTAGGGTGTATCATCTGTGCAATACCTTACCTATAGTGCAAAGGCTGTTGCCCCCCTTGCAAACCTTGCATAATGGGTAAGGTCATTCCCATTTTAATGTAGTATTGACTTTTAAAAATTTATTGATTCATCCAAATGTCGTGTGGAATATATCAACGATTAGTTATGAAACTAAGTATTTTGTGATTTAATTTAACTATGTTTGTGGCAATATGTTTTAGAAATCGATTATGGATGTCATCAAATGATGGCGGTTAAAGTCCCAATACATCCCTTTACTTGATGAGAATAATTTGATGCTTGCATTATTGAAAAAAAAAGAAAGATTGATATTAAACTTAATTAAGATACCACTCATATCTCATGGATGAAAATGGTTTCCTCATGGATGCAAAGCAAAACCGACCCCAGGAAAGAAGAAACAACACATCTTTCAATACTTTTGACCCAGACTCAAAATTGAGTTTTACACATTTTCCTGTAGATTAAATCAATCAGCTTTTTTTGGGGCGAAATTTCACTAAAAGGAGAAAAAATAAATTGAAGAAGGGAACATTCTGTTACAATATTCCTTTTTTAATTTTCCCTGAAAAAAATGGCAAAATTTTCTCACTTCATGGGGACTTTGATTTTAGTTTGGTAGCATTTTTAAAACTATTTAGACAGGTACTAAAAACCTTTTGCCATAATAGATATTTTGATTTTGATAAATCCCTCTTGGGCATGCTAGCCAATGAGGCAACTTCATCAGAAAACTGAAAAGAAAAAATCAAATTAAATTAAATCACTGATATCAATTGAGTAAATTTAAGTTTGATTACCAGTTTCTTTTTAAAAAATAAAATTCCACTAATTCCATGCTCCAATCATGCTCCCCTCATTGCTCACATGTGCAGCACGGGTCTGAGCACGGGCCGGGTGTGGGGACCCGCCCCGCCGGGTGGGCTGCAGGCGGCAGCTGCCCGCCCGCGCGGGCACCGCGCGGTTGCACCAGGAGCCGCAAAGAGCGAAGGAGTGGATGAGGCAAAGCTCGACAACGCTTTGCTCCATTACGTCCTCTGCACTCGCAGCCATCGCTGCAGCAATCCGCGCTAGCAACCTCACTGCAGGTGCAGCAAGCAACCACTAGTGTCTAGCATATAAGGAGGTTGAAGATCAGAGAAGAGCCGCTCAGAGAGAGAGAGAGAGAGAGGTGGTGGAATGGAGTGCAATGTTACAGGAGCCTTTTGTGTACCCTTGAGTGTTAGCCAGCCATAAGGGTAGGATGCAGGAGCAGCAGAGACGTTACAGGTCGACAGGAAGGAAGGTCCGCAAAAGACTGAGCTTGGCAGGCAGTACCCAGTTGGAATCGGGTTCTGGAAGGTGAGATGGAAGAGAGAGAGTGCAGCAGTATTTGAAGAGTTGGGACATGAGAGATATATTTTCATCCTCACTAGAGAAAAGGGTACTCTGGGTTGCGATATGTTGTTGTAATCCGGTGTATGTAGAGACAGAGAGAGCGACAGACAGAGACGGAGAGAGATGAAGATGCACTGTTGTGGGAGATGGGTGTGGTGAAGGGTAAACTGGAGAGAAAGGGGAGGGGGAGAGGAGATGGGTGGGAGTGAAAGGGGTTGTACATGCAGTATTCGCATGAGATATGGGAGAGGCTTAGCTTTTTTGCTGCTTGTAAAGTGCTTGTGATTGTAAAGCATGAAATGGGATGGCTCTTGTGATAGGCGTTTAACTAGGAGTTGAAAATCAGATTGCAATTTCTGCTGGGGTTATGTGAAACCATGTTCAGGCTCCAGTCGAGTGATTAGGGAATTGTTTCTCTTGGCAAAAGACTTGCATAGCATGTGGGAGATTCCCAGAGGAGGAGTGTCTTGTAGGCAGACAAGACACATAGAGAGGATTGTGAGCTGGGATGCACTCTCAGAACCCCATATATGTGGCTTCCTTCCAATGAAGTGCAAAGTATATTCAGGTGCCTTGATCTATAGTTTTGGCTACCGTGAAGCAGCAAAGAAGAAGTGTTCCTGTGATGTGCAATTTCACAGGAAACACTTCTCTTCTTCTGTGACCTAAACACCCTTACTCTCTGCTTTCTTTCTTTACTCTTTCTCCCATTCAATCTGTGTTGGGTGCTGTGTCAAAAACACAACTGTGTGAAGAGTTTGCAGTAATGGGTCTGTCATCAGATTGCTGAGGTTGGATTCACTGCAACATTCACATTGTTTTTTTTGTGTCTTGCAAGCTCAAGCTCAAACCCTGGCCCAAAATTGTGGATTTTTTTGGGGATAAATCTGTCATCAGCCTTGGCAAGTGTGATGAACTTCTTCAGTTTCTGATTCTTTCCACAATGAAAACAATGAGCGCATTTGAGTGTGGCTCTAGTTATCACAATTTGCCTTTGGAACTCTCAAAATAGCTGCTGCTGCTGGGCATTTCTGTAGTTCATACTTACATGTTATTTTGTATTTTGCAGGACAGGCATCTCAAGGCTGTGAATCCATGACCAGGAGGAGCAGGATTGCAAAGAGCTGAGGAAGTGGCATTTAAGAATTCTCTAGGGATTAATTTAGTGGTGACATTTTTCCATCAGAACATGAAGTTGATGTGTTTGTGAAGCTGCTGTGCATAGCTTGCAATGCAGGGGGCAATGGAAATTCTGGCTTTGTTTACAGGTTGCAGAGTGTACAGTGAGCTGTGAATTGAGTATTTGCAGAGACAGATGAAGAGGTAGTGAAGGAGGGAGAGAGAGTCATTGTTGCAGCTTGCCCTCAAGAGCTGATAAAGAAGGAATGACAAATTGAGATATCTATATATAGCTCAAGGGTAAATCAACATCAAGATATAGAAGACAAAACCGTGGCAGGGTGGGTGATGCTGCTTGCAACATTGAGAGTGATCACAGTGATCACAGGTTAGAGAAGAATGGACTCACCAGTCATTGGCTTTCACAGACTTCTAGCTTTAGAGCCTGTTGGTCTGGGTAGAAGGGTGTTAGAGAGAGAGAACTCTCTGATGGACATAGCCGCAAAATATATAGAGGAAGATGAGTACAGAGATAGCAGTGGAGAGGAAGGAGCTGCAAGCCAGGAGAGTGAGCCTAGCAGATCCACTGGCGGGAAATGTAGCAATGGAGTTGGGTATGCTCGTGTTGGCAGAAGTCGAGAATACAATACAGATCTGAACAACAGAGTTGCTGCAAGCAATGGCAAGGAGGTGGTAGTAAACATAGTGGGAGATAGTGAGAATGAGGAGTTAGGAAACACTGGGGAGTTTTTGCAAAATGAATTAGATGTGGGTGGTCTCCTGGGGTCAGCAGATGCTGGCAGACTGCCAGAGAGTGCTGAAAATGGGCTCATAGATCACACTGTAGAGTTAGATGCAGAGAATAGAGTTGGCAAGCAAGGGGCCCATATTGGAGATTCTGTTAACCTAACAATGGAGAGTGATTGTCGGGTAGAGTCTGAAGATGGAAAAATGCCTACTGACCTTTCAGAAAAAGAGAACAAAGAAGGGCAAGAGGAAGAAGCTGGCATTAGACATGGATCTGCATCTTATGGAGATTCTGAATCAACAAGGAAGGCCCCAAAGGGGAATCAGGTTGGTCTCTTTGTTGAAGCTGGAGACCCTTTGCCTGGTTCCACTTCAAGGAGAAGAAGAGGGCGTCCCCTAAAGCAAAGTGCACAGAAATCAGGCATCCAGACTTCACCCATCACACCCAAGCTTGAAGAGCCCAGAGCTGTACGTTCCAATCGTGGGATTAAGCGATGGTTTCCTGGTACTTGGTTTTGAGCCCTCTGTTGCAGGCTTATGCATCTTTGCTTCTAATTATACCTTCAGAACAAGGGACCATCATCAGGAAAACAGCTCTGATATGGCTGACATCTTGGGGGAGTATGCATGAAGCAGTTCACTGATGAATTGTATTTTGGATTGCAGGTGATGAATCAGAAGACAGTTTGCCAAAACGCATCCGTGTGCGGAGCATTGCTAGTGTTTGTGGGAGCACCACACAACCTATCAAAGGTAGTTTGTGAATGTTGTTGGCCTCTCTTCTGCTGGGGGGTTTGTAGCCAAGGAAAGCTCTTGGGTTGGAAGCCAACTGGCAAGTAGACAAAGCTATAAAGCTGTGTTGTTCACTCCCCTTTTCTTGAAGCCTCATTGTTGAAGTGCGTATCCTTCTGTCTGTTAGACTGCCTGGGTCGTTTTTTTTTTTGTGATTTGACTGAAATGATTCTTGTTACAAAATGCTTTTGGCTTTGGCTACAGGAGAGGATTTCTGCTTAGAAGAAGGTTTGAAGACAGTGTCAGCAAAGAAGCGAGGCAGACCTAGAAAATCTGAAATTCATCATCAACAGCCTCCTCAGGATGAGAATCAGGAAGGTGAACAAGTTCCCCTGAGCTCAGGCAAGAGGAAAATGGGTCTGGAATCTGAAAGCTCAAAGCGCTGTTGTAATGGCAGGAACACTAGTGCCACTTCTCTCTCACAAAAGAGTAAGTCATCAGACTCTGTTAACCACATTCAATGGAATTGACCACCTGCCTCCTCTTCCTCTTGCTCTCTGAAATTCTTGGATAGAGAGTATCATCTTCAAGTGCTAGTGATTATCATTCAAACTCTGTGCTGGGTTTTGTATTGAATGGGTACTCTCTGACCCATCTGTAACTTTCATGTCTGCAGACCCCATATATGTTTGTAATGTTGAAGGCTGCAAGAAAAGATTCACTGAAGGAGCTGCTTTGTACACCCATGCACGCATACATGGAGATCGGCCCTACGTGTGTCATTACAGTGGCTGCATTAAAGTGCTCATGCGCTCCTCCCTCTGTCATCAGTGTTCTTGTGATTGTGCTTACTGTGCAATTTGAGCTTTGTCAATGTGTGTAGTGTGTACATGTAAGAAGCCAATTCTCCCATAACAATAAGGTATTGCAAGAAACTTCTTACAGAAAAATTTGATATAAAATCACTGATAACAAGTGTGGGATGGCAATAACATTTGGCAGAGCTTTTCAGAGAGATCAAAGCTGAAACGGCATTTTTTGATCCACACTGGGGAGAAGCCTTTTCTCTGTCATTTTGAAGGCTGTGGCAAGGTAAAAGATGTGTGTGCCCTTGTCACCCTCCTGCATATATGTGTGTTTCTCAAGTTCCTCATTTCACGAACCGTTCACAAGATGGAACAGCCAAAGTGGGTATCTTGCTAATTCTGGGAGGCACTGGGCAGGCATTCTCCCTGGACTTCAATCTGCGCTCACATATGAAGACCCATACTGGTGACTACAATGAATGTCCTTATGCTGGCTGTGAGAAACGCTATTGCCAAGAGTACAAACTCCGAGCACACATCACTAAAGAGCACAGCAAGCCAGCAAGGGGCATAAGAAAGTTGGCCACAACTGGCACTGACACAGGTCAGTAACCCATCCCCCTGTGTATCTTGTATACCATACATATGCATATGCTGCATAAGTAAGAATGAACATTTGCATTTCTCAGGTGAGTCCATCTACAGGCATCAGTAAGGGCTCCAACACTTTGCAAACATAGTCGGATTGCTAGATCAAAGTCATCTAAAAGTCGGAAGGACTGAGTTGGTCCTTGCAATCTCTGTCTCAATTGTACTGTAGAGATGATTGAAGTATACTGTTGTGTTTGTCAATGCCATGCTTGGTTGTTGCACCAACTGAAGTCAAAATTACCATTGGGTCTGGTTGCTTGGTCAGTTGGTCCTCACATCCAAGACATCACAGTGATGAAGAAGCGAGAGATGCTTGCTGTGATTGCAATACAGCGGACAAAAGTGGAGGAAACAAGAGAAGGGAGGGTAAACAGGATTGCAGAACTTGAGCAAGAGAGAGAGAGAGAGGCAAATGAACTTGCCCTCATTGAACAGGACCTAGAGAAGCTGGAGCGGAAGCAGAAGCAGTTAGAAGAGGGGCAAGTGGGTTCCCCAGCCACATCTGTCTCTCCTGCAGAAGAAGACGAAGATGTGGATGAGGAGGAAGAAGAAGATGACATGGAGCTGTCCAATGCAACTGTGGGTCAGACTAGCTCATCAAGTGAACAACAAAGTCATCTTTCAAACTTGCCTTTGGAATACATGGGAGAAGGGAATGATGTTGTCATGTTTGCCCACAAGCATCCAACTGCTGACCAAGGGGCAAGGCTGGTGAAAGCTTTGGAATTGCGGCTCGATTCCCAACCAGAGCCAATTACTAGTTTAACACCTCTTCTGTGGCTCAAAGGTGCTCCTCCTCGTCAGGGACATCTTGGTGAGCAACCTGGATTGCGACCATTGCATAGATCTCAAAGGCCTGTACAGCAAATGTCAGAGCTTCAAATGTATGCCAAGTCTCTTGGAGCACTTCCAGGAACGAACAACTCTGACATTGGGGTGAGAAATATGCATGAGCAACAGAAGGGCACAACTAGGGATGGATTGTCTCAAGGCAAAGGCAGTGATTCTGAGATAGAGAAAACAGATGGCTTTGATGGACATCTAGGGCGGGTTGATCAGGTGGTTGAACAGCTGAAGGGCAAGGCTGAGAATGATTTACCGAGAGGAGATGGTGGTGCTGCACAGCTGGATAGAATTACTGGGAAGTGTGATGTTGATTTTCAGAATCATGAGAGTAGAAATGAAGATATGGACCAAGGATTTGAACAGCTGGAGAAGGAAGAGACAAAGCTTCAGAATCACAAGTCTGAAGCTGGAGAGCAGTTATCATCTGTAGGTCAAGTGTTTGTGTCAATGAACCCAGTTTTGTTGTCGATGGACCATGGGTTTTCCCCAACAAATGCCAGATTCCTGGCCTCAAGTGAAGGATACTCGTCAATGGTGCCATGTTCAATAGTGGAACAGATGCGACAGGAGGTAGATGATAGCAAGGCTTTGGAAGAAGCTGCTGCTGCTCATGATTTTGTTACAAAAGAGCAGTCTCATGCAACAAATGAGGTCTTGCAGTCCAGAGACTGCTCACTTTCAAATGGAGGTTCCTTTTCAGAACAAAACATGGAGCAGAGCTTTGAGTCTTCTGCTGCCCAGTTGTTCACCTACCAAGAGCAACCTCGTCTGGTAGACTAGTAACAACATTTTGGCGTTGAAAGTCGAATCTCTGTTGAGGCTTGTTTGTTTCTTAAATCAGTCAACATTATGGCAATCTTAAAATCTTAATCCTGGATAACTGAAATTTCTTTCATGGGATATGAATTGTACATTGGAAGCTCCAAATTGACATATGATCTGGTTCTCAATGACAAAAGGCATTGATGAGTGTATGGGTGTTTCTGAGTTGAAGTCATTCAGCAATAGTTCTTGGAAACCAGAATTTGTTTTTGGTGACAAGGTGATGTTTCATGCTGATCATCTCTCTCTGTTGTTGTCAACAGATGACAAATTTCATCTGGAAATGAAAGCAATCATAGAGTGGGTTTTGTTTCCTCGGAGAGAATTTAAACAAATTCCCACAACCCGTGTGGAATGTAACTGTACACAGTGGCAATTTCACAAACCAGAGTGAACCAACAGCTGCCAGAGCAACATGAGGGACAGATGGTAGGTGGATTTGATAACCACCCAACACTGGTTATATCTAGACTGCAAGAGGTTCGGCTCAGTGTTGTCAGTGAATATAGTGTGTAAGTCAGTGTTGTGTGTGAATACAGTTTAGGACTTACACACTGTGTAAGTGTAAATTTGTTTTAAAAATTTACATGCCAGATTAAGTGTAAGTGTTGCAACTAGTGTAAGTGTGAGGCATAGTAAACAATTTTAGGCCATGTAAAATGAATGCAAGTGTAAATGCTTTTACACTTCCACTCCATGTAAACAAAAGAAATTCAACAAGTCAGCAAGCAAGAAAACCTAGGAAATGAACAAATTTTTTGAGAAAATGAGAAAATGAAGGAAAAAATCAGAATCTCATGCAAGGATGATGCCAAATCATGCAAACTTTGATAAAATTCACAAGTGTCTAATGTCCAATGTGATCATTGACTTTACACCTTCATAAAAGTCACAACAAAGGGTAGGAGCCTAATCAAAACCAAGAAGGTTTCATGTGTGAAATGAACTAAACATTATCACAAATCATGGAAACATGTCCCAATTCTGAACACATTCTTCCCACATAACTTTCAACTTCATTAGGAAATTTGGCATCTAGCAAATGTAATATTTCCCCCTCGGCTTCACCAAACTCATCCACATCTTTCGATGGTCCTCCCTAAGCTTCATCCAACTAAGAAATCATTAGGCCAATTCTTGATTAGAAGAACCAAAAGATTTAGGATCTTTGGACTAAGGTGACAACGACAAAGACTTGCAAGAATACCTACAATTAATAATATTCTCTCTATCTCAATTTCAGCTCCGCGTTGCTACACACTACTAGTTGACAATCAACTATTTAAATTTTTTTATGTTTTTATATATTTATGTCAATGTCAAATTTAATTTAAATTAATATACATTTCATAAACATGAAAGGACACATGTTAATTTTTTTTTAAAATCCATGTTGGTGGATAGGAAAAAGGAATGAGGTAGTTATAAAATGGAGGTAGTTATTAGGAAAGGTGAAAAATAGATTTTATGAAAATTAATAGGAAAAAAAAAGTAGTTAGGCTTGAAAATGAAGTAGTTATTTTTTAATTGTCTTTGGAATGGTCCAAGGATAGCATATGACCAAACTGGTCATGCAAAAACAACATATGAAACTTTTTGCAAAGAACCCCATATAAACTAGTTCTTACATCATTAGAATTTGACTACCTAGTATGCTTTAAATCATTTTAACCAACTTGGCAAATGTTGAAAATTGTCCTTCATACTTTGACCTTCAAAGAAAAAAGTTTTCCACCTTTTTCAAAGCACCATAAATGTCTGAAAACAAGACAACTCTTGTTGAACCTAAATTTACACAAATAAGTTGTAACCAAAAGTTAGGTTCAAGTGTACAAACAAGAACAAATGACTTCAAAGTGTTTTCCAAATAAATCAAAAAAGTGATATTTACTTAAAACAAGCTTGTTCAAAACAAATCTCCTCCTCAAATACTCTTGGTCTACAAACAACATTAGGATTGCGCATCAGTTCTTACACAACAATGGAAAAAGTATTGGACCATCCATGGTGTTTCTAATACAAAATCTTGAAGGTAAAAAAGAAAAACATTTTGTCATATGTAGCAATAATCTCAAATGTAAAAGAGTGGTCAACATAGTCTATCATTAAACTCAAATCCTTGAATTGAAGATCCAAGATAAAAACAACCATATTGTGAGCTTTAGTAGGTTGAAAGAAACCAAGAAATCAAGGGAAGGTTTTAGAATAGCAATTGCTTGCCCTCGCATGTTGGTGTTTAATTGCATCACCTTCATGCGCATGCCCATCTTTTCAATGGCATCAATTAATGCTTATAATTCCAATATTTCTTTGGAGAGCTTTATAAACAACTTGATTACAAAAGCTAAAGCATTTGACAATAACCAATACCCATGGCATTAATTGATTACACATGTAGTCATAACGGAAAAAAAAACATCACAAATTGTTTCATCAATTGTGACACACCCTCAAACTCCTTAATAAACTCAACTACGAATCCAAAGGTGAAAACAACGAAAGGATAAGGAGTTGGGGTATGTTCCCTAACTCGCGGCACTTTGGGGGTAGAAGGGCATGTTAGAACTTCGGGATGGGGACTAGGATGAATGACAATTGAATCAATTATTCACATAGACTTGCACAAACCAAACAACAAGTTGGTTAATGTGTAATTATAGCATTTTTGGTGCACGAACGAATCATAGGCAAACACAGACTCACAAGATTCACTGTGACCCAGATTTGGGGGAAGCCATCACCTTCCCCCTTATAGTATTGTCTATGTCTAACCACGGGCCTACACCCAAATGTCATTTTGTCCCGATACTCCCAAGTCAATAGTCCTGAAATTCCCAAAATTGGGACTCTTGCAACTTTGGATGCCCATAATTTCTTTTTCAAACCTCTGATTGATGTGAAGTCCAAAGCAAAGTTGTAGGCCTCGTCAAGAGTTTTCCAACGGTATCTGGTAAGCCACCTAAACGTAACCTGCACACAAGTAAATTGGGGCAATTCTCGATTTTTAGTGGTTGAAAATCAAATTTGCAGTTTAATTCCTAACCCTTTTTTTTACAATAACTTATGTTTTAAGTACCCAAATGGGTTATGTGAACCCATTTTAAACATCTATGTTCTAAAAGTTTTCCAATGATCTAATGAACTCTTTAATCCAATGAGTTTTGGCCCCTATAATCACCTTTTGAAAATTCAGAAATACACTAGGACTCCAACTCCCAAAGTGGAAACTCACTTGGGAATGTGAGAATTCATTCCCTCACATTCTCCTACATTCCCGAGAGCATGAAATGTGATTCTCGGGCTTCACTCTTGGCCCACACCTTTGTAAGCCTTTGCTTTGGTTGTGAGCCCAAGGTTAGGGTTACAACAAATTGCATAGGTCTATGTTAAAGGGATTTTGTTAGCTAAAGCATCTATTTAATAACCATAACACATGATAATCACCTATTGCTAAAAAATTACAACTTTTGATAAAAATTGAATTTTCATCGAAGTTGTTAATTTCTATTCAAATGAACTAAATTCAATTCATGTCCACTTCCATTTTTTTGTTCATTTTTCTATAATGCACAATGACAAAAGGAAATTAATTTTGTTGTATTTTTCACAACCAAAAATTGCTTGAATTGCAAAAATTGAAAATTGTCAACATACCTAATTTTTTTGGCCAAATGATGCAATGATTGAAGAGATGTTTGAACAAACTTCACACTCATCAATGCCAAGTTTTTATAAATTCTATCATCATTGGTTGCATATTGAGCCACTTTATTCATAACATGTCCAAAACATGTTCCATCAAAAGGTTGAAGCAAATTTAAAGCTTCATATGAATTCATCGACATAAGGGTAACAATCATGGTCACCAAATTAGTGCCCTCATCTTTCACATAGCACAACACCTTAAATGTGAAACCAAATTTCTTTAAGATGGCCTTCAATTGTCTTGCCAACCTTGTGCATGTAATGTCATTAGCTTCAAAAAGGCCAATTGTGAACTTATAAAAAATTTGTACAAAAAGGGCAAAAGTATCTTGTTGGCATCTATTCATCCACAAATCAAAAGTAGTTGTGATTATAAGCATAACATCAAGTTGAAGTTGATCATACAAATCTACACAATGTGTAACCATAGATGGAAAAATTTCTTAAGGTAATGTCATTTGAAATGGGAAAACAAGTTTTGGATCCAAGCTCAATGCCAACATCCACATCCAAATATTTTCACATGTGATCAAGGGAAAAAACCCTTTTGCTATGAATAATTGTTGAGCTTCATTTAGCTTCTTGTAAGGAAATTTGCTTTAAGAAAGAACTAAAATTGCACCTGGAATATTTTGGAACATTTTTTGGCTTGCTACATGGTCCTATAGCACCTGCTATTTGTGACCCTAAAACGATGTGTACAACAGCAACTTCTTCAACAAAGGCAATCAAGAGCCCAAGATGTTCATATTCAACATGTCTTTTTATAGCACCTACAAAAAATAAAGTGTTGTATGCAATAATGCCCTTCTTCCCTTTTGTGTTATTCCTAATAAAAAACCATGTGTCAACATGGGGAAAACAAATGCTACACCTCAATTACTAAATTTCTTCACAATTGGAAAATCTCAATTGTTTATAACAAAAAGGCCCATGGAGCAAATTTGCAACTATAACTAACCCAAAATTTGGCTTATTTATGTAAAGTCACTAAAGCTTCTACTCTTTCTTTTTCTATTGGTTGAATTTGAAGCATACAAACACTTGTACAAGATGAAAAGGTTGTCCCCTTAAATGAAACACTAACAAGGTTGTCATCTAAAGATGTTTGTAGATGATCTCCTTGATTAGGTAGAGAGCTTGAAACCATGTCCAACCCTGCATGATCGTGTTGTCTTACCATACCTTAAAACAAACCAAAATTTGTTGACTTAGATTCTATACACAATCTAAACCAAAATTGACTCAGATTTTACAAACAATCTATGATTAATTTCATTGAAATGTAAAATTTGTTACTATGAAGATAAAATTGAAAAAAACTTAATTGAAAAAATTGCTATTATCACAATTTGATCTATTATTCTTGTTGCCCTACTACCACAATTTGATTTATTACTATTATTGCCCTCCTACCACAATTTGATCTATTGTTGCTACTTCGGTCTTAAATTCTAATTGTTGCACCCTACACACATGAAATAAGGAAGGGGGAGCAAGACCATAACTGAAGTATAATAGCCATTAGAACACAAGAAACAACACATAGGAACAAGACAAGGGGGCTGAAAACAAGATGGTCTACTCACTTCAAGATGGTGCCGATTCGTGACGACCCAACACCATTGTCACTAGACATTGAACATGCTCCATGCATCATGCAACCTACACATAAAAGACAATAAGGGGGGAGAAAAATCACACCAAAAGGGGCACTACAATGATGGCAAACACAAAGCAACAACACAAACATGCAAACAACAAGACCAAAAGGGCGGTGGGCAAGTCAAACTCACCTCCAAAGGCAATGGCAATGGTCGACATGCTCCTTTTTACACTCCTACAATCTGCATGAAACAATGCATAAGAGGAAGACTACACAAGGGATGAAAGCAACCAAAAATGCAAACACAAAAATGAAAAAACCAAAGGCCCATGGGGTGGGTAGGTGTTGCTCACCTACCTCCAAAGGCGATGACAAGGTCAACACAAACACAACCCATGAAATGTAAACATAGAAACAAAAAAGCCAAGGGCAAGTGGGGGGGGCGGCGGGGGGGGGTGGGGGGGGTGATAGGTCTTGTTCAACTCCAAAGGTGATAGCAAGGTCGATGCACTCCACCTTGTGCTCCTACAACTTGCACAAGACAACTGCTCAAGAGGGGGTGCAATGCTACTTTGCTCACTTGTGAAATAGTTCGAATGGTTGTGAAGTAGTTTGAGCTCCAAGCTTCAATGATGGTCAAACAAAGCTTCTGACAATGGTGTGAAAGAAAGCTGGGCAAGAATAGCTACAAACAACAAACCACACTCCCAACCCCTAAAACCCTCATGTTTTTAACCCAACACTCACACAACTTTAAAAATATAAACGGAGTTGTGTAAGTGCATTTCAAATTTTTTTACACTGCCTGTGTATAAGTGCAAGTGTAAAAAAATACACTTACACACCAGTTGTGTAAGTGTCAATGTAAAAACAAAGTTGTGTAACTGTAAATCATTTACACTTTATTCATGCCATATATATGGCTATATTCACTTACACGCACAACACTGGTTGGGCTATATCTTGTCTATTCGGAGTTGTATGTAGGGTAATGGCCAAGGAGGCAGGGTTGTTCTGAGCTTGAAATTTTTAAAATCAAAGAATCTCTGGTTCTGAGTTTTTAAAAATCTTCAGTATTTCAAAATCTCCTGTTCTGGTTCTCCAATATCTTCCAAGGGAAAAGAACCTCTAGTTTAGTGTCTTTTGAAAAACTTCAAAGAATTGGCGATTGTCATAAAAGAAGGGGTGGTTTAGGGTGGGTTCTTTGACTCAGTTCTTTGGCTATTTTAGAATCCTGGTTTCTATGCTTTTTCTAAACCTCTTGTCAAGGGTCAGAATTGGTTCTTTGATACATAGAGGGTATACATACATATACCCTACCCACTGGTTTTAAGTTTCAAAAGTGAGAATAGTGTTGTGAGGGTATTTGGTTTGCATTATTAAAATTGGGGGTTCAGGTTAGAGGGTATTTGGTTTACATTATTAAATATGGCGGTTCAAGTTCAGATTCTTCTGACTCATACTTGAGTTGACACCTTTTTGTTGAAACCAGCATATGAACCAGACCGTGTAACTAGCCTTTTGTTAATTCAAAATAGAAATTGGAGCCGTTAAATAACACTTTTGAACACATGTTCCTTTTGTTAGATTCAAAAGCCAAATTGGAATCATTAAATTTTTTTTTGAACACATTCAGTTCTTTAGGTAAGCAAGTTGAACTTTTTGAAAACTTAATAAGTAGAATGAAATTATAATTAGATTTTTATTTTTATTTTTATTTTTTCAATTTTGTGATGTAGCCAAACTAGCAATCATCCAACCAAAGATTTAGCCAAATTTGGCTATAGAACAGATATGAAAATAGAAAAAAAATTTACAAACCCTTTTATGTTTTGGCTACCAGTTGAAACCTGTTATAAAAAGTCTGGCAATTCAAAAACAAGCGAAATCTGGCAAAGAGGGGGGGGGGGGGGGGGGAAGATTTTTTTTTAAAAAAAAATTGTTTGTGTGGGAAGAAAAAAATTTTTTTAGTAAA
>Ga0116231_10002715_pt1 | contig 37002 bp, 55 predicted proteins | sample S1TSphgellanicum_2_FD_89695 | JGI IMG/M metagenome (GOLD analysis project Ga0116231, IMG submission 89695) | Host-associated microbial communities from peat moss isolated from Minnesota, USA - S1T2_Fd - Sphagnum magellanicum MG | ecosystem: Host-associated > Plants > Peat moss > Unclassified...
GAGACCATCCACCAGTACTCGGACACGGGCTTCAATCTCATCATGAACGCGGAGATCGGCCGCTACGAGAACACCCGCTACATCGAGCAGACCAACGTCGCCAAGGGCACGGGCACCGACGGCGTGACGACGATCCCTTGGGTGAACGGTCAGTCGGATTGGCTGTTCTTCTTCGGCAACGACACGGTCGCCGAGGCCGTGGTGGTGCCCGAGGAGATGCGCGGCAAGATCCCGACCGACTACGGCAGGTCGAAGGGCATCGCTTGGTATTATTTAGGCGGTTTTGGGATCGTGCACACGCTCGCGCAGAACGTGCGCATCGTGAAGTGGGACAGCGCGGCCTGATCTGATTTTATCGGGTGAGCGGCGGGCCTTCTCCCGCCGCTGCTTTCCAAGCCCCAACAACGCTCGAGAGGCGGGTTAAGAGGAATCGGACATGACTCAGACCATTGCATCGACCCAGAAAAGCGCGGGCTACGACAACCCGGCTTACACCGCTCGACAGGCCGCCTTCTTAGTGCGCGCCGCCGGCGCGGCGGGCGTCACCGCCAAATACGCCGCGCACGCCGCGCTCATTCTTTACGGCCTCACCGTCAACATCACCGCGGCGGGCACCTCCACCTACACGTACTCGGGCGCCAATGGCTCCTCGACGGTCGCCATCAACGCCGATCAGCTCTCGCTCATCGTGGTGCAAAACACCGGTGGCACGGGTTCCGTCGCGCTCTCGACCACCTCCTATGGTCCGTGGACGGTGGGCGGTCAATACAACGCCTCGGGAACCTACACGGGACAAGTGGGCGCCTACCAGCAGATCCAGATCAACACCAACACGGGCACCGCAGGCTTGGGCGGGGTGGTGGTGCCGGTCGGCGCGAGCTTCTACGTGCAAGGCGGCACGGATGCCACCGCCGCGTCCGAGATCACCATCGACTACAACATCCAGCCGCTCGCCGCGGTCAACGCGTAACGCCGCGCGCTTGGCGTAAGGAGACTTCGCATGGCAATGATGAACGGCATGAAGAAAAAGGGCATGTACGAGAGCCCGCAGGTGGCCCGCGACGGCCTCTCGACGCCCACCATGGGCGGCAGGAACCCGTCGAAAGAGGCGGTGATGAAGTCCGCCAACGCGCGCGGCGGCAAGCGTCACGAGATGAAGGGCGACCGCTACGCCGACGTCAATGTGCTGCCCGATTCGGCGCACATGGAAGGCAACGAGATGGTCGGCATCAAGGACGATGGGTACCTCACCAAGAAGGGCCTGATCGAAGGCGGCGCCAACGTCATGCTGCAGTCGCTGCCGCCCGGCATGGACATCGAGGACCAGGAGAACGCAGACATCCGCAAGATGCCGTTCAAAACGGTCACCGCCATGGGTTACCCCGGCGACGGCTGGACGGACGGCATGGATTACGGCCGCCCGGGCATGACCAACACCTGATTGCCATCCCGTGCCCGGCATCCTTCAAGAAAAGTATCAGGTCGATTACCCCGACAACCGGAACGACGACGCGTCGACCGGCTGGGTGACCGATCAGAGCGCGCGCGTCAAAAAGGGCATGCCCGGGTCCGAGAACCATTCGGGTCCCGATGCCTCGACCAACGCCGCGTTTCAAACGAGCCTGCCGCCCGGAACCGACATCGAGGATCAGGAGCAGACGGACCAGCGCAAATTCCCCATGGTCATGGGCGGGGAGACCGACGTGTCGCGCGACTGGAATGCCGATGCGGTGCGCCACGGTTTTCAGCGAAAGCGCATGAGCCCGACCGAGGATGAGTACACCAAGGCTCACCAGGACGCGTTCTACGATGAGATCCGCGTCGAAGGGGACGTGGGCTTCGTCGAACGCAACAACGTCCTAGACCGGCTTTAGCCCCATGCCGCTGCAGCTCGGCGAAGCCAATGGTCAGTACACCCCGATCACCACGGCCGGGACCACGACTTTGAACCCCGGCCAGTCCGGTGTGCCGGGCGTCGGCCAGCAAGGCCAGCAACCGTCGAGCTTCGGCGTGCTCTACGGCGCGACCGTCGCGAGCGCCGGCACTGCGTTCGCCATCAACATCTACGACATCATCCCGCCCACGGGCTTAGGGACCAATACGGCGACGCAGTCGAATCTGCTGCTCTCGGGCACGGCGACTCAGGGCGTGAACTTATCCGCCGGACCCGCCGGCATCGGCGTGCGCTACAAAGGCGCGCTCGTCGCGGTCACCTCCGGCACACCGGGCGCCATCAACGCAATCTGGGATTGAAGGACACCACCATGGCATCAGCCGTCAAGAAACCGAAGATCGAACGCGATCGTTTCACCGAAGACGGGGTGCGCCTTTTCAACCCGTCGAAGGAGCACGGCGTCATCTACTGCGACGGCTTCATGGAGGGCAAGTACATCCAGCAGTATGAGGGCGTCGAAGTCATGTACCGCGGCGACTACGCGCCGGTCGGCTACAAGCAGGGCGTGCCGATGCCGAAGTCGGCCCCTGAGCTCCTCACCGAGAACGAGCAGCTGCAGGCGCGCATCCGCGACCTCGAGGACAGCCAGAAGCGCACCAACGAGCTCCTGGCGCGGCTCTCGGCGCAGCTCGAGGCCAAGCCCGCGGCGCCGGCGGCCGCCCAGGCCGCGCCGGCGGCGAAACCGAAGTAGGGCATGCGCACACGATGGGCCGAGCGCGCACCCGGCCTCGTCCGGGTGTTTTTGTTTGCATCGAAGGAAAGGGAAGACGTAGATGACGTGGAAGATCGACGGACCGCAGGGCAACGAGGCCGCCAAGATCAAGTGGGAAATCGTCAAGTGGACCCGCGGCCGCGGGCTCGACGTGGGCGCCGGGCTTTACCGCACCTTTCCGCACTTCATCACGGTCGACAATAACGCGGACGCCGCGATCTTCGGTCATCAGATGCCGCGGCCGGACCTCTTTGTGAACGACGCGGGCTCGCTCGACCTGGTCGCCGACGCCTCCATGGACTTTGTGTTCTCCTCGCACATGCTTGAGCACGTCGAGGAGGCGCGCCTGGTCAAGACCTTGCGCGAGTGGATGCGGGTCATCAAGCCCAAGGGCTATCTGGTCCTCTACCTTCCCGACGCCGACGAGTATCCGAAGGTGGGCGAGCCGGGAGCCAACCCCGACCACAAATGGAACGTGACCTATAACCACGTCATGGAGCTCATGTGGGCGGCGGGTCCCCACGACCTCATGGACTTTCAAAAGCGCAACCAGGACGAGGAGTACTCGCTGTATTTCGTGTTCCAGAAGGTCGAGCGCACGCCGAAGCACTGGTACCACGACCGGCCGCGACCGGTGGGCAAGACCTGCGGCATCGTGCGCTACGGCGCGATCGGCGACATGCTGCAGGCCTCGAGCGTGTTCGCGGCGCTGAAAGAGGAGGGCTACCACATCACGCTCTACGCCGCCGACCAGGGCAGCGAGGTGGTCGAGCACGACCCGAATATCGATGAATTCTATCTGCAGGGGCGCGGCCAGGTGCCGGATCAGTGGCTGGGGCCGTTCTGGAAGTACCAGTCCGCGAAGTACGACAAATGGGTGAACCTCTGCGAGAGCGTCGAGGGCGGGCTTCTCGCGATGACCGACCGGCCCGTCGACACCTACGCGCCGGCGGTGCGCCACGCACTCTTAAACGTGAACTACCTCGACCGCCAACACCTCATCGCCGGCGTCTCGGAATCGATGCGGCGCGTCAAGTTCTACCCGACCGCCGCGGAAGCCAAGTGGGCAAGGCTCGAGAAGAAGGCCTTCGGCAAGTTTCTCATCGCGTGGTCGCTCTCGGGCTCTTCCGTGCACAAGGTCTGGCCCTGGCTCGATGAGGTGGTGTCCGGGATGTTGATCGATTTTCCCGAAGTCTCGGTGGTGTTCTTAGGCGGACCCGACGGCGTGCTCTTGGAGCAGGGGTGGGAGCAGGCGAAGGATCGCGTGCATTGCCGGTCGGGCAAATACACCGTTCGCGAGTCGCTCTCGCTTGTGCAGATCTGCGACGTGGTGATCGGCCCTGAGACGGGCCTCCTCAACTCGGTGTGCCAGGAGGAGATGCCTAAGGTGATTTTCCTCTCGCACTCCACGGTCGAGAACTTGACGCGCGACTGGGTCAACACGCACAGCCTGGCCTCGGTGGGCACGCACTGTCAGGGCCGCGGCCGCGACGAGGCGCCGGCGTGCCATCGCCTGCACCACGGCTGGGCGCGCTGCACCGAAGCGCCGGCAGTCCAAGGCACCGAGGAGCTGCACACTCGCAAAGGCTCTGGCGTCGCGCAGTGTCAGTTCGACATCGGCGCCCAGGACGCCTACCGGGTGATTTGGCACGTGATCCAGTGGCGCCTCGAGGAGTACGCAAAGCGCGACGGCACGCCGCCGCCCGGGGTGCAGAAGCTCACCGACGCCGAAATTCGCGCCCTGCAGGCGAGGTTTCCTGAGACCCTGCGACCGGTGGTGTCCACACCGGATCAGGCGCTGCGCGACCCCGAGAAGAGCGTGATCGAGGTCTAGCGCGTGACGATCTTGAACACCACCGGGACGAGTCAGTCGCTACAGTTCACGACGAGCGGCAGCTTTACGTTCTCGGTGGCGCGCGATGACATCATCCGTCAGGCGATGCTGAACTTGGCGCTCCTGGAGCCGACCGAAGTGCCAACCGCCCAGGAGATCGTCGACTGCGCGCGCGTGCTCAACATGATCGTCAAGCAGCTGGCCGGCCAGCTCGACCGCGCGCCGGGCTTTAAAATGTGGCAGCGCGTGCGCTGCGACCTCTTTCTGTCGTACCTCAAATTCATGTATTCGATCGGCTCGCCGAACGGCGACTATGCCGCGGCGGGCGTCACGGGCCTCTCTTACCCGACGCTCTACCAGCAGAGCAATTTGACCGCCGTGGCGGCGGCCGGCGCCACGACCATCTACATCGGATCGCCGATTTCCGCCGTGAACATCAACGACTACATCGGCATTCAGTACGTCAATAGCGCCGGCAACACCGATATCTATTGGACCACGGTCTCATCCTTCAGCTCGAGCGCGGGGAGCATCACGCTCACCTCCGGGATCCCGACGGGCGGCTCCGCCGGCATCGGCAACTATGTGTGGAACTTCACCACCAAAGCGCAGCGGCCGATGAAGATCTTGACCTCGGTCCTGCGCGACATCAACTACGCCGACACGCCGCAGAACGAGCTCACCGTGGAGCAGTACGAGGCGCTGCCCACCAAAACCATGCCGACCAACGTCGCCGATCCCACCGCGTTCTATTACGAGGCGCGCGTGCAGAGCAACGTGGGTCACTACTACATCGACTGCGGCGGCGCCCAGGACGTGACCAAGCACCTGCACCTCGTGTACCTGCGAGAAGCGATGGACTTCAACAACCCGGGCGATGCGCCAGAATTTCCACAAGAGTGGTTTTGGCATCTGGCGTGGACGTTGAGCTTAGGCATCTGCTCCATGTTCGACTGCGACTGGACGACGGACAAGCAGGCGGCCTTCGTGCTCGCGACCACGCAGGCGCGCGAGGGCAACCCGCAGGTCACCGCCGCGTATTTCATGCCCGAAAGCGAGGAGGACTATTGAAGCCGTTCCCGCTCTTTGGCTCAGGCGTCGTCGGCAAATCGATGGTGGTCACCCGCCAGCGGCGGGTGAACGCGTACTACGAACCGCGGCCCGATGGGGATAAGTCCAAGGTCGTCATTTACGGCACCCCAGGCCTCGTTCTTTCCATGGTGGTCGGCTCTCCGCTCTCGACCCCGGTGCGCGGCATTTTAGGTCCCACCAACTCGAGCCTGTACGTCGTCACCTACAATCAGTTTCAAAGTCTCTCGGCGCCGTCCGTCGCCGGCGGCAACGCGGTGGTGGGCGCCTCGGGCACCATCGGCAGCATCACGGGGCAAGTGAGCATGGCCGCGAACCCCTCCGTGTCGCAGATCCTCATCGTCGACGGCTCGTCAGGCTATGTGTTCAACACCTCGACGCAGGTGCTCTCCGCGTTGAGCTCCGCGACCGCGCTCTGGTTTACCGCGGGCTCGAAGACCTGCACCAACGTCGGCGGCTATTTCGTGACCGAGAACGCCGGCACCGGCCAGTTCGCGGTGTCGAATATCAACGATGCGACCACCGGCTACGCGCTCTCGATCGCCACGGCCGCCGCGTACCCTGACATTCTGGTCGCGGTCGACCAGCTCATGGGCAATCTCATCCTCTTCGGCCAGCAGCACTTGGAGTTCTGGCAGCCGGTCGGCTCGACGCCGCCCTCGCAGCCGTTCCAGCTCATCCAATCATCGCCCTTGAAATGGGGCTTGGCCGCCGTCTTCTCCCGAGGGCACATCGACAATGCGCTGGTCGCGCTCCTGCAAAGCGAGGCGGGCACGCGGCGCGTGTGCCGGATCGATGGCTACACGATCACGCCCATCTCCGAGGAGATCGATTACATCATCAATCAGAACGGCTTTTACTACTCCGACGCCGTGGCCTTGACGTACCAGCGGGACAAGCACCCGTTCTATCAAATCACCTTCCCGACCATGGGCCGCTCGTTTCTCTTTGACCTCTCGACCAATATCCCGTGCGAGACGCAGACGGGACTCTCGATCGGGCCGTATGTCAGGCACCAGGGTAACCTGTCGGCCTACTACAACGGCGACACGCTCATCACCGATTACGAGTCGGGCAACGTGTACCGGATGGACGACAATACATTCACCGACAACGGCACCGCGATCTTGCGCGAAATCATCACCAAGCACGCGCTCAAGGGCTTCAATCGCTTCCGCGTCCCGCAGCTTTATCTCGACATGGAGACGGGCGTGGGCACCTCGAGCGGCCAGGGGTTAAACCCTCAAGTTTCGCTCGAGTGCTCGAAGGACAACGGGCGCACGTGGCTGCAGGCGCGCCTGGTGCCGTTGGGCGCGACGGGTCAGTTCGTCACGCGAGTCAATTTCAGGCGCTTTGGCATGAGCCGAGTCTTCACCTGGCGCATCCGCATGACCGATCCCGTGAAGTTCGTCATCACCGATGGCGCCATCCAGACAAAGGGCAGGCCAGAAACCAAATGAACGTAGCGCCATTGCCGACCACCGCGCCCATTGGCACCTACACCGACGATCAAGGCCGGCAGCGGGCGGTCACCTTGCACCCGACGTTCAACGCCTGGCTCACGACCGTGCAGAACGCGGTCAAACCCTTGGGCGGCAACGGCGCCACCACCGCGCGCCCGAGCACGGGCCTATACATCGGCCTGCAGTACTTCGACGCGACCTTGGGCTACCCGGTTTTCGTCAAGAGCTTGAACCCCACGGTGTGGGTCAACGGCTCGGGGAGCACGGTATGAAGCAATCACAAGCGAGGATCGATGTGCCGCGGGCCATTCTCGAGCACTCCATCGAGCAGCTCATCCAAGAGCTCGCGGACCTGCCGCAGGCCTCGGCCCAGGTGCGCCACATTTTCGGACCCAACATTTACATGCGCGAACTCTCAGCGGCGCGCGGCACGCTCCTCATCGGCCGAAGCCACCGGGGGCCGCATGGGTGCTTGCTGGTCAAAGGGGCGCTGACGTTTTTCCTACAGGACGGCACGCAGACCCAGATGCGCGCGCCGGCCGAGTTTCAGGCGAGCGCGGGACGCAAGATTGCGCTCGTCGATGAAGACATGATCTTCGTGAACACCTGGAACACCTCCGAGACCGACGTCGAGGCCTTGGAGGCGGCGCAGTTCGATGATGAGGCGCCCGGGCAGATTCTGCCCATGCTCGATGCGGACGGGGACTTCGAGGCCATGCTCGCCGAGCAGGGCGCAAGCGCCGCGGCGGTGCGCGCCGCCTCGTTACGTACGGACGACGTCACGACCTTGCCGTTTGGCGCCTACAAGTTCCGCGTCGGGCGCTCGAGGATCGAGGGCAAGGGCTTGATTGCGACCGCCGACATCGCGCCGGGGGAATTCATCGCGCCCGGCACCTGGATGGGCAAAAGGACGCCGGCGGGGCGTTACACCAACCACGCGCGAGACCCCAATGCGTGTTTCGTCTACGGCGCGGACGGGCTCGCTTGGCTCATGGCCGTCAAACCCATCGCGGGCTCGCGCGGGCCTGGCGGCGGCGAGGAAATCACGGTGGACTACCGGTTGACCCCGCGGGCGCGCTGGGAGCAGTTGGCATGAGCGGCACCATTGCGGCGATCGCCATCGGCGGTTCTGCCGTGCTCGGCGCCGCGGCGACCGTGTACGGCGCGAACAAGGCGGCCGATGCCACCACGGCGGCCTCGAATGCGGCGATCTCGGAACAGCAGCAGGCCCTCGCGCAGCAGCAAGCGATCGCCGCGCCCTATGTGGCGCAAGGCCAGCAGGGCATCGCCACCTACAACGCGCTCACCTCGGCGACCCCCGGCCAAGCCCAGCAGACCCTGCAAAATACGCCGGGCTACCAGGCGACCTATACGACCGGGGTGGAAGCGGCCGAGCGGGCGGCCGCGGCCTCGGGTTTAAACCTCTCGGGCAATCAGATCCAGGGCGTCGAGTCCTTCGGCGCGCAGTTGGGCGACCAGACTTACCAGCAGGCGATCAACAATGCGTTGGGTCAGGAGACCATCGGGCAGTCCGCCGCGTCCGGCGTCTCGGCCAACATCGGTCAAACCGCCTCAACGATCGGCAACATCGGCATCAACCAGGGCAACACCAACGCCTCGATCACTTCGAACGAGGTCGCGGGCCTGACCCGGGCCGCGGGCACCGCGGGCAACCAGTTCTTGACCTACAACGCCCTGCAGGGGCTCAACAACCCGGCGGGCACCGCGACCCCGACGTACAACCCGGCGCTGGTGGGGTCGAACTTCGACGGCTCTGCGGGCGCGGCCGCGCCGGTGTACACCGCGCCGATTGCCGGTTACAGCTAGGGAGCGCGCCATGGCATTTGATGCATCCGTGATCGGTGATATTTCAAGCGGCGCGAACGCGGACTTATCCGGCGCGCAAGGTAAGGCCCTCACACTCGCGGACCTCTACAACACGAACACGCAGCAGAAGGCCAAGATCGCGGCCGACAGGCAGCAACAATCGGACATGACCTACGCCAAGCAGATCTTGGCCGGCAAGGATCTCTCCAAGCTCGAGGACCAGAACGCGGCGGTGGCTCAAATCACCAAAAGGAGCCCGCAGCTCGGCATGGAGCTCATGCGCGGGTTTCAAGGGCAGCAGGCGGGCAAGACCCAACTGCAAAACGCGCAGCTCGAGCTCTACCAGGCGAAGAACGAGATCATCGGCTCGGATCTCATGCAGTTGAAGGCCAAGCACGATCAGATCCAGGCCGCGAACCCGAAGGCCACCGAACAGCAGATCCACGATGCCATGCAGAAGGATGTCATCGACTGGGTGACGCGCATGAGCCAGCAGACGCTGCCCGACGGCTCGCCGCTCTTGAATGACCAGGATAAAGCGACCATCAAGGCCGGCTTGGGACAGGGCTACAGCGTCGAATGGGTGAACTCCATGGTCGCGAGGAGCCAACAAGCGAAGGCCGCGATCGCGCAGCAGTTGGCCGAGCGCAAGCAGAATCTCGCCGAGAAAAAGGAAGGGTTTGATGAAACCCATAAGACCACGCTCGAGGAGCAGTCGGCGCGCAAGATCCGCGACCAGGAAGCGCTCGCATCCGCCAAGATCAAGCTCGCCTCCGAAGGCAAGTTCACCGATGAGGACGCCCAGGCGCTCGCCGGGCAGTACTTGGCGGGGGATAAGTCGGTGATGACCGGCTTAGGCCGGGGCGCCCAGGGTGCCCAGAATATCATCATGGTCCGCCACGCCATCGCGCAGCAGGCCAAAGAGCAGGGCATGAAGCCCGCCGACATCGCCGCTCGCCTGGCCGAGTACACGGGCTTCGTCTCCGAGCAGCGATCGTTGGGCACGCAGCAGGCGAACGTCGAGATGGCGTCCTCCGAGGCGCAGCAGATGATCGCGAACGCCCGGCAGGCCTCGGCCGCCGTCCCACGAAGCGCCTTCCTGCCCTGGAGCAAGCTCTCGCAGATGACCGACAAGCAGTTGAACGACGCAGGCCTCGCGAGCTTGAAGGCCGCAACCACCGCGGTCATCAACACCTGGGCGCGGGCCATTAATCCTAAAGGCGTGGCCACCGTCGCCGACAAGGAGCACGGCTACGAGCTTTTGAACGCGGCGCAGAGCCAGGAGGCCTTCAACGCAGTGCTCGACCGGTTTGACCAGGAGACGACCGCGAGCTTGGCGGCGCCGGCGTCCGCCAAGCAACGCCTGCACGATGCGTTTCTGTCGGGGCAAACCCCGACCGTCGCGGCCCCGCCGAGCCCACAGTCACCGCAACCGGCGCCCGGGCGCGGGGCACCGGCGCCGGGCGCGCCGGCGGCGATGCCGGGCGCCGCCGCGCCGGCCCGGGTGGTCCACTGGGATGATCTGCCGTAATGGACGTCGAGCTCCCGAACGGCACGTTGCTGCAGGGCATCCCGGACGGGACCAGCAAGGCGCAGATCGCCGAGAAACTCAAAGGCTCCGGGATCACGGTGCCGGCGGACTGGATGGACCCTGCAAAAAAGAGTCGCACGACTAAGCTCTACGAAGGATCCGGGGTCAAGGGCCTGCTCGAGGGCGCCGACATCGCCGCCTCGGCCGCCTCGAGCGGGGTGGCGGCGTTGGCCGGCGGCCTGGTCAAGGCGGGCGGCTACGCCAACGAGGCGCTCGGCATCGCCGATTCCGACGCGAACGCCGCCGCCGCGCGCCTAGAGGAGTCGCTCACGTACACACCGCGTACTGACAAGGGCAGGGCGGTCATGTCGGATGTCGCCCGCGGCCTGCAGGCGTTCGAGGACTGGACGGATAAACAGGGCGCCCAAGCGACCGAAGCGATCGCCGCCGCGGGCACCAAGGCCGCCGAGGTGGCGAAATCCTTGGGCGCACCGAAAGCGGTGGTCGACTTCATCGACCGCCACAAGGACCAGGTTGCATCCGCGTACGGCGCCGCCACGAAGACCACCTTGAACGCCGCCCCCATGGCCCTCGGCGGCGAGCTGACCCGCGCGCTACCGCGGGGAGCCCGGGTGGCAGGCGATGAAGGCGTGAAACCGGCCGCGCCGCCCCCGCAATCGCCAGCCGCGAGCCCCGCAGCTGCTACCCCAACGTCTGCGCCGTCTGGCGCCAGCGCCGCGCCTCAAGCCCCTGCGGCGGCCACAGCGCCTGATCTGACCGTGGCGCCCGGTGTTCCACGGGGAACACCCAACACGAGCCTCGAAGGTGCTGCAGCGCCCACCCCGGCCCCAGAAACCCCGAATACGCCCCGCGGGCGGGCTGAAGCGTTCGTGCGGGATCGGCTCGGGATGACCTGGGACGCCTTGGGCGCCCGGACGCAGGCGAAGCTTGAGCGCGTGGCGGCCGACGCCCAGGCCTTGGATCGCTTAAACCCCGAGGCGGTCAAACGCCAGGCGAAGCTTGAGGCGCTGCGCGTACCCATCAAAACCACCGCCGGCAGACTTTCGCGGGACGATGCCCAGCTCATCAAGGAGGAGGGGGTGGCGGGCACCAATGCCGGCCGCGCCATCCGGCAGATCGACGAGGAGGCGAACGCGGGGCTGCGCAAGAACATCGAGGTGCTCATCGATCGGCTGCGCGGGGTGGGCGCGAGCCGCGGATCGGCGCTTCGGGGTGAGCGCGTGGGCGAGGTGATTGCCGGCCGTTCCGAAGAGGCGCCCGGGATCCTGACCAAACGCCAGCGCCAGGCGAAGGCCGTCACCAACGCGAAATACGCCGAGGCCCGCAAGACCGACCCGGATGCGAAAGTGGACGCAGGTCCCATGTACGACTTCATCCGCGGCGAGCCCGACGTCATCAACCCGCAGACCCAGCACTTGGGGTGGCTTCGCGGCTGGCTCAAGAAAGCCGGCATCGAGTCGCTCGACGAAGCAGGCGAGCCCAAGGAGCGCCGGCCGATCAGTGCGATTGAGCTCGACGACTTGCGCCAGCTCGCCGGCAAGCACGCAGGACCCACCAGCCCGTCGGCGCATTACGCGGGCCAGGTGCTCGCCGTGATCGACAAGATGTTCGACGAGGGGCTGCCCAATTCCGCCGGCAAGTGGAAAGAGGCGCGCGATGCGCATCGCGCCGAGCGAGCGGAGTTCAAAAACCAGGGCGCGATCGACCGCTTGGTCGGCACCAAGGGCGGGCGATTTGGCACCGATCCCAAAACCGCGCTCGAAGACGTGTGGAAGGTGTCCATCAAGAACGCGCGCATCGATGAGATCCGCCAGTTAAAGCGCTCGCTCTTGGCCGGCCAGGACGCCGAGACCCGCCTGCAGGGCAAGCAGGCCCTTCGCACACTTCGTGCGGCTACCGCACAGAACCTTCTCGATGAGATCCAGAAGGGCGTCTCGACCAATGAGCGCGGCGAGGCGAACATCACCGCGGACTCCATCAACCGCTGGATCCGCGGCATCGGCAACGACGGCACCGTGGAGGGCGGCGAAGAGAAGCTACAGGTCATCTTCGGGCGCAAAGCGACGCGCGAGCTCATGGACATTCGCGAAGCCGCCCAGATCGCAAAGACCATGCCCACCACACGCGTGTCAGGCTCCAACACCTTCCAGAATATTTTGAACTGGATGGAGGACACCGGGTTGGGCACGGTCGCAAAAACGGTGGGTCCGGCTGTCGGTGAGCTGGGATCCACGGTCGCCAAACGCCTGAGGACCGGCGCGACCGTGCGCGCGGCGTCCGAGGATGCCACGAGCGCCGGCGAGCGTTCGGGATCGAAGGCGTTGAGCAAGGAAGGCGAAGCGCTCTACCGAAAGCAGCAGGAGGCGATCAAGCGCCAGCAGCTCGCCACACCGCCCACCTACGGCGGGAGCCCGTGAAGGTGCTCATCATCGAAATGGAGGACGCCGGCTGCGCACTGCCGTTCGCGCTCGCCTGTATCAAGGCCGGGCACGAGGTGCGCTATTTCTTACGCAAAGAGAACAATCAGATGATCGGCGAGGGTTTCAAGGGCCTGACCAAGGTAAAGAACTGGGTCCCCTCCGCGGCGCGCTGGGCGGATCTTGTAGTCTCGAGCGGCAACGATGAATTCTTGCCGAAATTGGACGCCTTGAGGCGGCAAGGCGTGATGGTGTACGGCCCGACGGTGCGGTCCGCAGAGCTCGAGATCGAGCGCAAGTCCGGCATGCAGCTCCTGGAACAGTGCGGCATTCAAGTTCCGCCGTATAAAACGTTTGACACCCTCAAGGACGCGATGGCGCACGTCCTCGAGCGACCCCAACGGTATGTCTTCAAAACCCTGGGCTCCGAGGAGGACAAATCCCTCTCCTATGTAGGTAAGAGCGCCGCGGACATGGTCGCGCGGCTTCAGCGCTGGCAGAAGCTCGGCCTGAATCCGAAGGGAGCCGTGATGCTGCAGGACTTCGTGCCCGGGATTGAGGTCGGCGTGTCGCGCTGGATGGGAAGCGCGGGCTTCATCGGCCCGTACAACGAGAATTTCGAGTTCAAAAAGCTCTTGAGCGGCGATGCGGGACCCAACTGTGGTGAGGCGGGCACGGTGATGAAGTACGTCGAGGAGAGCTTACTCGGAAAAATGGTCTTAGACCCGCTCGAGGACGAGCTCATGGAATTGGGCCACCTGGGCGACATCGACGTCAATTGCATCATCGATGAGAGCGGCAAGCCCTGGCCGCTCGAGTTCACCTGCCGCTGGGGACACCCGGCATCCACCATCATGTGGGCAACGCACAAGGGCGATCCGGCGCAGTGGATGCTGGACGCCTGCGAAGGAGAGGATACGCTCGAGGTGGACTACTCGGTGGCCGTGGGCGTCGTTCTAGCCCAGCCCGATTACCCGTACTCGGAGCGCGGCAAACCTGAAACGTTGGACATCCCGATCTACGGACCCACCCCAGGAAACCGGAAATTCGTCCACCCGCAGAGCGTCAAGATGGCGAAGCTCCCGGTGATGAAAGGCGATCAGGTCGCCGAAAAGCGCATCTGGGCGACGTGCGGGGATTACGTCGCGGTCGTCACCGGCACCGGCAAAAGCATCTCACAGGCGGCCAAGCGCGCGTACCGGGTCATCGGCGAGGTGCAGATCCCCGACATGATGTACCGCGATGACATCGGGGAGCGGCTCGAAGATCAGCTTAAGACGCTGCACGCCCACGGCTTCGCGACCGAATTTCAATACGAGTAACGCATGGCGACCACCCTTTATCTTTCGCCTCTGACGCTGCTCGTGCAGTACTTTACGAACTTAGGCGTGATCGCCTCGGGCGCGACCATCACGACCTACGTCGCAGGGTCGGTGAGCACCTTGCAAACCACCTACACGGACTCGACCGGGCTCGTGGCGAACGCCAATCCCTTGACGTTGAACAGCTCGGGCCGGGCGGCCGGGCAGTCGGGCGCGCTGGTGGCATTCTGGGTGCCCTCTGGTACGTCGCTGAATGTGGTCTTCACCGACACGCTCGGGGAGACCTGGAGCATCAATAACCTCCCGGCCATCAACGATCCTGCAGCCGCGGGATCGATATCGACGCAGCTCGCAAGCCCCTCGAGCTCCAATGCGTCAGGCATAGGACCGGTGGCGGGCGTCGATCTCGTGGCAAACGCCATCAAAAGCTACGACATTTTTGCCGACGTGCGCGCAGCCAATGAGCCCCAGCTCTCGAGCGGGCAGACGTTGAGTATTCAGGTGCAGGGCGGATCCTCGATCAACGATGGGTTGGGGGGCGACTTCTACTGGTCGGCGACCAGCACCGCGACCGATAACGGAACGACGGTCTTAAAGCCGCAGGCTCTCAGCAGTTCGGCCGCGGGGCGGTGGCTTCGCCTCTTTACGCCGCCGTTGGGCGCGCTCGCGACCATCACTGGCGCCACTACCACGGACTTAGGCAGTCTCGGGACGAACTTCATTCAGGTGACCGGCACCTCGGTCTCGATCACCTCTTTTGGTTCATCTGCGAGCACCGCGCGGCCGCTCTTCTTCGTGAATTTCACCGGCGGTCAGACCATCGTCTACAACTCGACCAGCATGATCACGCCGGGCGATGTGAACATCATCGCGCTGCCGGGCGATACCATGCTCCTCGAGTACTTGGGCTCGGGCTACTGGCAGATTCTGGCCGCCTGGCGGGGCACCGGATTAGGGTTGGGCACCTCGCAGCTCGTCAAGAACGCCGACCAGGCGGTGACATCGAGCACGGCGCTTACCGCCGATGTGAACTTGACCGCGCCCCTGCAGGCGGGCGGCACCTATCTCGTGTCACTGCGCTTGAACTTCTTAGGCACAACCTCGACCACTCAAGGCTACAAGGTGCAGCTCAATTACAGCGGCACGCTTCTTTATGCCTCCGCGGGCGCAGGCCTCGTCACCGCCAACGGCACCGCGGCGGCCGCGACTGTGGCCGTCAACTCAACGCTCGCCGAGTCGGCGATCGCCACGTCCACCGCGGACGTGTGCAACTTGGATTTCGTCGTCAACGTCTCGACCGCCGGGCAGTTGACCGTGCAGTTTGCGCAGAACAGCTCGAGCGCCAATGCCACGACGCTCAAGTTCGGCAGCACGATGACGGTCACGAGGACTCAATAATGCTGCAGTACTTCGACACGCTTCAAGACACCTCAGGCAACGCGCTGGTGGGCGCGACGGTTACCGTCACCACCTATCCGGCCGGCGCCGCCGCCTCGATCTATTCCACCAACGGCACCGCCTCGCCCCTCACGGGTGGCATCGCGACCTCAGACTCGACCGGCCAGGTGTCCTTTTTCATCGAGGACGGCTCTTACATCCTCACGTACAAGAACGCCGGCACGACGTACAAGACCCGATCGCCCGTGCAAATGACGGATCCCATGAACTTTGTCGCCGCGACCGACACGGGATCCGCGGCGAACACCTACGTGGTGTCGAACAGCGCCTATCCGTTGTCGCTCTACACGGGCTTGAAGTTCGAATTCCTGGCCGCGCACACCAACACCGGCGCCTCGACTTTAAATTTAAACTCCACCGGCGCCCAGGCCGTGAACCAGCCGGGCGGCTCCGCGCTGGTCGCGGGCATGATCCAGTCGAGCGGTCTGGTGCGCGTCGAATGGGACGGGACGCAGTGGGAGCTGATCGGAAGCCAGTCCCAGCCCTTTTACGCGCAGACCGTGGCCGAGGCGGCGGTGTCCATCACGCCGAGCAATACCGCGTACCCCACGCTCAACATTTTGCGCTACGGCGGGGATAACACCGGCACCACGGACAACGTGACGGCGTTCAACTCGCTCATCTCGGTGATGAAGGAGTTAGGCGGCGCACAGGCGACGCTCCCGCCCGGCACCTACAACCTCGCGAGCACGGTGGCTGCGAATTTGGCGCCGAGCTCAGGGACCAGCGTCACCAGCAACGGCCTGGCCTTCTCAGGGTACGGGGTGGTCATCAAGTACACCGGCAGCGCCTTTGCGTTCGATTTCTCCGCCACGAACTTGTCGGCCTACTACTACCAGCCGACCATGAGCTGGTACGGGGTCAACATCGAGCTCACCTCGAGCGCGCAAGGCGGATGGCGTCAATCGGACATCGGCGCGGCGCGATATTACGACTGCTTCGTGTTCAACGGCACCAACGGCGCGGGATTCACGCAGCGCAACCAATACAACTATTCTGAAAACAATCACTATGTCGGCTGCGGCGTCGTCACGTGCTTGACCGGCATCGCTTTCGTGTTCACCACCGGCGCGGCGGCGTCGATGGCGCGCACCACCGTGCACGACTTCTTCGGCGCCGGCATCACCGATTACTGGTTCGACATCGGCGGCGGCTGCTCGGTGTACAACAGCCGGTTCTCGCACATTTGCGGCAACTTTGGCTCCGCCGCGCTCTTTGGTATCGGCACCAGCACCTCGAATGCGGCCGACATGACCGGCACCGTGATTGATGGCATCGACACCGAGGACAACGGCAACCCCAACAGCTTTTATCAGTCGATCATTCGCCTGCGTGATTACCCGCAAACGTCCGGGGTGGCGCGCCGGCCGATCCTCTACAACGTGGGCGCGTATGCGACCAATGGCGGTGTGCTCCCGGTGTGGGCCTACGGCACGTCATTGGGCTCGGGCACCTCGATCTCTGGGCCGGAGCTCAGCCCCACCAACGAGACGCAAGGCTTTACCGTGCAGGGGCCGATTGCGAGCACCTGGGGCCAGTCAACAGTGTATGAGGCAAACTACAACGCCGCTGCGACACGCAATGTCGCGAGCACCAATTCGGTCTTGCAGAGCGGGATCGCGCTCACGGGCTACGCCTCGCCGCCGTCCGGCCGGTGCCTCTTCGAGCGCACGGGCAACCTCGTCATCATGTCGGTGTACGACTCGCTGATCGCGACGTCGAATTCCACCGCCATGACGCTCACCGGCATCCCGTCGGAATTTATCCCCTCGGGAGGACGCAACGCTCCGTGTTTCGTCGAGGACAATGGCAACAACATCATCCCGGCGCTCGCCGCCATCAACAACTCGGGGGTCATCACTTTTTACGTGGCGACCGCGTTCGCGACCTACAGCGCCACCGGTTTTACCGCATCCGGCTCGAAAGGTTTGAACGGCAACACCACCATTACCTGGAATTTGTAAGCCATGAATCAGATCACCGAGCAGCTGCTGCGCGCGGAACTTCACGGTGATGAAGGCACTCGGTTAAAGGTGTACGACGATGCGACGGGCCTGCCGATCGGCCCGGGCACGCTCGTGAAGGGCAACCCGTCCATCGGTACCGGGCGTAACTTGACCGGCCGCGGGATCACCTCGACGGAGTCGGAGTACCTGCTCGGCAACGACTTGGGTGATTGCGAGCACGAGCTCGCTGCGGCGCTGCCGTGGATCGGGGCGCTGAGCCCGGCGCGCCAGACGGTCATCTATTCGCTGTATTTCAACGTGGGATTGGGCAACGCCGCGCGCTTCATGGCGAAGTGGCCGCATTTTCTGGCGCAGATGCAGGCGGGCCAGTTTGCGGCAGCCGCGGACAACCTGGAAGGAAGTGAACCATGGGCGAGTCAAGTGGGTCCCCGGGCGAAGCGCCTGGCGGACCTCGTTCGTTTTGGCTGATCGTTTGGAGCAACCGCACCAAGATCGTGGGCTACGCCGGCGTCATAGCGGGCTCCGTGCAGATGGCGATCGCCGCGGGGTCGCACTGGCAGGTGACCTTGCTTGGCGCGCTGGTTGCCGCGATCGGGCACTACAACAGCCAGCACCCGGGCGATACGTGAGCCGGAACGAATACTCGGACACGGTGCGGGACTTGCACGCGCTCATCCGCCGCGAGGAGGGCGAGAAGCGCGACACCTTGAGCGCGAACTTGGATCGCATGGCCGGCCAGCTCGAGCGTCAGCGCGACCAGCTGGGCGAGCTCGCGGTCTTGAAAGAGCGCGTCGACGGCCTGGTGTGGCTGGTGCGCAGCGTCATCGTCGTGTGCGCGCTCGAGATCGTGAGCGGCATCGTGGTCGCGCTCCTCGTCAAAGGTCGCGGCTGATGGCCGATCGCAACCAGCTCCTCGAGGAGATCAAGGCGAAGGCCGAGAAGCTCCTGATCGATTTAAATGCGACTCTGCCGCGCCTCGAGCTCGAAATCAGGAGCGGTCAGACGCGATCGTTTCAAACCTCCGATTTTCTCATCGCTGAATTTCGCCGCCTGGCCGCGGCGGTCGAAGCGCTGGCCGCGGCGCTCAAGTCGCTCAAATGACCATCAAGGCGGCGCTGATTCTCATTGCGGTGCTCTTCTGCTTCGGCTCGGGCTATTACCTGAGGGGTCTTGAGTGCGAGGAAGCCGAGGATAGGGCCGCCCTCAAACAGGAAGCCGAAAACCGCAATCGAGAAAAATCGCAAGCTACCATCACCACTCAGGAGGCAACCACCTATGCTGCGGCCGTCAATGAAGCGATCCACGAGCCTGATCCCGCTCCTGCTGTGCTCTGCGTGCGCAAGTACGTCATCGCGAGCGGTTCTGTGCCCAAAACCGGTACCACCGGCGCCGGAGATCATGGAGCAGGTGGACTACCGCCAGGAGCTCCTCAACCTCTTCCAGGACCTACCGACATCGGCGGCGCCGCCGTTGCCATCGGCGCCCGCGCCAACGCCCAAGTCGCAGCCCTGAAGGACTACATCGCGCGGGTGTGCCTCGCTCCATGAGTGAGGCCGCGGTGCAATTTCACCGCTATGAGGACGCCCGGCGCTGGAGCCGCGAGCGCTCGAGCGTCGCAGCGGGCGAGGAGCAGGCGTTCAGTTTTGCCTGTCCCAAACATGAGCGCCGGTGCGGCGATCTGTTGATCGCAGGGACGACCACGCTCGCGCACGACCCGAACAACCAGAACGGCGGGATCGCGCAATGGACCTGGAACGGCGATCGCGACGCACCCACCTTTTCGCCCTCGATCAACTGCAAGGGCTGCTGGCACGGCTATATCCGCGCCGGCCGGTGCGTGGATTTACACGGGCAGGACGAGCCGTGAAGTGGCCGTGGTCGAAGCGGCCGCCGGCGCCGCCCATATCTGCCTATCGGCCGCCGATCACCCAAAAACGCGCCAAACCGAGCGATGAAGGCGTGATCGTCGAGGAGATCGACACCTCGGCCATGACGCGCACCGGCGTGCACAAGGCGTGGAAGCGTCTGACCGGAAAGTCAGACAAGCCGTAACTTTAAGTCAGTGTGTGCGCCACAGGCGCTTCGAGGCCTTGAACACGTCGATGGACGGCATGTAGGGTTCTTCCAGCCGGCTCGCGTTCTCCGCTGCAATGTCCTCATCGGTGTACCGCCGATACGGATGCTCGGCTTCGTAGCGCGCCTGAGCGGCAAATTTCGCACCAGCCACGCCGCACGCAAAGCCGATGTAAAAGATCAGAGCAGTGTGCCAGCCGAGCAACCACAGAATCGTCGAGATGAGGCAAAAACTGAGAAGGGTCACGGTCTCAGCCCCCGGATCCAAGCGAGCGCGGGGTCGACTTGTGCGAACGTGATGTCCTCGAGGCGCCCGAGCTCGAACTGCGCAAAGAACGCATTCTCAGGAATACCCGACTCGTCGAGCTTTTTGGCGATGAGCGAGCGCTGCGCAGCGGTCGCCGGGCGCGGCGCATCGTTACCCGGTGGCTTGAATGCGGCGGGCGCAGCAGTCACCTCGGTGCTCACCGCCGGCGCTCGAGCGGCTTGGCGCACCTGGTCTCTCGTCGGCTGCTGCGCGCCGGGCTTCGGCTGCGTGCGAAACGCATCGGACGCCGCCAGGGCGGTCAAGCACAGGTCGGCCTGGGCGCGCTTTTTGGCCATCTTCAAGACCGTGTTGGCGACGTCCTCAGGATTTGTGCGGATCTGCTGGACGGTGTAGGTGCCTCGCTCGCCCGAGCCCCACTTGATCCGGCGCAAGGCCTCGGGCGTGGCGTCGAACTCCTCGCGGCACACCGCGCGTCGCCACTTGTACTTCTCCTCGTTCGATGAGCAGCGGCCGACGCCGACGCCGACCACAATCCCTGAGCCCATGTGCCGTCCGGTGATCTTGACGGTATAGCGCACGAAATCGGCGGTGGCGACCTCGGTGATTTCGGGATCGACCGCGATGTGGAAAGCCGAGAGCAGCATCTCCGCGCCTTGCTTGGTGAGGCTTTTTTCGTTCGTGCCTTTGATCTGCATGAAGTGCACGCCGTCGACCATCAGATCCTTGATGAGCGCCTGCACGTGCAGCGAGCGCTCGCGGATCGACTCCACGGACATCGGCGGCGCGTTGGAGACGACGAGCTCTCTGGCGCTCACTCTAAGTCCCCCGTCCGTGTTCGATCCAGGGCCACGCATTGACCCCGGTTTTGGAGAGCTCCTGGAAGAGCACGTAAGTCGCGTGAGTCATCTGGTACGCCTGCTCGTCGCGCGTGACTTTGTCGACATGCGGATAGAGGTATCGATGGGCGTCGGTAAAGGCGAACTTATCGCACAGGCGCGCAAGAGCGCAGGCGTGATCGAGTTCGAGCTCGAGCGTGATGGTCACCCGATCGCTCATCCGTGGTACCTCAACACCGCTAACGCGTTCTTCAGGCTGGGGAAGGAAATGACCGGATCGGCGCCGCAGAATATGGTCCAATACCCTTTGTAGAACCGGACTTTCATACGCGCCTCGTGTGCGTGTTCGTGAGCCTTGAGAGTAAACCGGAAGTTTCCGATGTGTCAACCGCAGGTTTACACTTGCGTGGCGAAAAGCGTATCCTTCGCGCTCATGACATACGACACCGCCATCGGCTTCTACGAGTCGGACCGCAAGATCGCCGAGGTCTTGGGGATCAGCAAGCAGGCGGTGGGCCGTTGGAAGAAGTCCGGCGTGGTGCCGGCCGTGAGCGCCTTGAAGCTGCAGACCAACAGTCGCGGCAAGGTCAAAGTGGATCCGAATGTGTACGTCAAGCGCCCGGGCGCGCCCTTCGAGAATTATTTCGGTGGAATTGCGCTACCACGGCACGCCGGTGGGAACGGCGCGAGTGCGCGGCGCAGGCGGACCTGATTTCTGCATCGAAACCGAGGCCGCGAACGACGGCCAGGCGCGCCTGCTCTACGCGATCGAGCGCTCGAACCTCATCCCGTACCTGCTGCACGAGCTGCGCGTCGCCTAGAAACGACCTTAAGTTTTTCTCGAAATGAGGTGAAGTTCTGTGCGGTAACGTACAGACATCAAGCAATCAACGAGTTAGGCGCGTCATCGAATGCGGATGCTGAGCACGTGTGGAAAACTGTGCAAAAAATACCGGGAGATTCGGTCAAACCGGTTGCCCTTATGTTTACAGGGGCTTATAACGCAAATGCCCCTTGCGGGGCATTTGAGTGTCTTGACCAGCGACGAACTGTTCGAGACCCGACGATTGAGATGTGTGACGCAGTGCAATGTGTCCACGAGCAGATAATAGGCGTAGGACGGACACTTCGCAACGTCGGGTTTGTAGGACAACCAGCATTCCCTGGTCCAGGCACCTTTCGCACACAAGAAAGGGGACCTAAATTGAGCATTTCCGCGATTCAAACCGTTGCCTCGACCACTTACGGCGGGCGCACCTACAAAGCCATCATGTTCGCCATCGCCAACCGCGTGAGCAAGGAGACGGGCCGAGCCTATCCCTCCGTTCGCACGATCGCAGAGGACGCGGAGTGCGACGAGCGCACGGTGCGCCGCTCCCTTCGCTACCTCGAGCAAGCCGGGTTCTTGAAGGTCACTCACCGGGTGGGCCGCTCGAGCTGGTACTCAATCCCCGCGCCGTCCACCGAGCGGCTACCGACCAAGGTGCAGCGCTGTGGTACCTCGGCGGCTGTGGATAACCCCAAAAGGACCCCGGACACCGTGCCCGCCCCCCCTGACACGGGTGCCCCCCCACCCCGGACATCCTGCCCCCCAATCCTAGTCTCTAACCTTTTAAATAAACCTTCTGAGGGCCGGACGGGTAATAACCCGTTGGAAAACCTGGAGAGCAAAGGCAGGGAGGTGGGATTTCGGATGCGCCGAACCTCGGAGACCTTCGAGTGCTACCGTGCAGAAATGGACCGCTACCTCAAATCCCGACCGACCGGCTTGGCCTCGATTCTGGACCGCCTGCCGCAGTGGAAGGCCGCGGCGGCCGCCCTGGCTGCCCAAACGCGAGAGGGGAGGGCGGGGTCATGACGGTGCGAAACCTGACCGAAGCGCACGCCTTGTGCCTCAAGAATGCCAATGGCAAGGCGGGCATGCCGGACCCCTCGGTGCCCCTGACCTGGGACCGGGAAACCGTCTCGACCATCGTCACGCATTGCGGGCGGTATCGGATCGTCAAGACGCAGGACGGCGCCCGCGGCGTGTTTGCCTATGACGGCTACACCACGGCCGGCGCGATCGGACCTGCCAGGCACATCTGCGGGCCGTTCGTGACGCCCAAGGAGTGCCGGGACGCCGTCCAGGACTTTCACCGCGGAACACCGATGCAGGGCAGGCTCACGTGAACGCCGACCAATTGCATCGACGCGTCACCGTGGATTTGGACCTGCTCTCAGTGCTCACCACGCACGGGTGCCTTTGCTTGGCACTGCGGCATCCGGGCTACCAGGGACCGTCTCGGGAGATTGCGATCAACATGGTTAATGCCTTGTCGAACATTCTGGTCGACGAAGGGGTCATGACCGAGTCTGAAATGGAGGAGGCCACGCGACTTGAGCTCGTTGAGACGATGCGGATGCGCTCATGAGCGAGCATAAGCAGCGTGAGCGAGCCGCGGGCGAAATGCTGGGCGATGCACCGGTAGAACCCGAGTACATTGAGAAAATGACGGCGATCTGCCACGTGCTCGACGAAACGTTCAATGGCGATCTCAAACATCCGCATAAGCCGACCGGATTTGTGCTTTTGGTGTTCCCGTTCGAGGGGATCGGCCGCGGCGACGGCCGTGCAAATTTCATGAGTAACGGCGCCAACCGGAAGGACCTCGTCGTCTTGTTCAAGGAAATGATCGCGCGCTTCGAGGGCATGCCGACGAGCGAGGGTCGAGCATGACGCCGCTTGTCATAGGCCCGGAACAGCAGCGCGCGCTGGCGGCTCTGCAAGAGCTCGCGGCCGCGCGTCCAGTCGACATAAAACAGCTTTTGGCAACAATCAGCGACCCTGAAGCGAAAAGGCGCCATATGGACCAGATGAACGCCCAAACCGTGGAGATCCCTTTCGGATTTTTGGTGACCTACTCGATCGAGGCCGGTCATCCCTGCGGCATCTGCAGGCACATGAGCATGAGCTCGCCCGCGAAGGACAGATTGCCATCGCCAGAAGCGGCTTGGATGATTGCGAGCGAACTAGGGTTTGCCGGGGATCTTTCACACTGCAGCGTCTGGATCGAGGAACTGCAGCGACCGGGCCGGCGCGCGAAGGCGATCAATGTGGTGCAGCCGCTTTTGCATAAAGCAGGTGGCGTGCAATGACGTTGGACCGCGAAGCCGACCAGGCGCTCGCGCTCGTCGAGCGTACGCGGAGACAGGCATGACGCGCATCACGCAGTACAGCGTGCAGGTGATGGTCGCGGAAGACCACGAGGGCCTCGAGCTCACACCGTCCCAAATGCGCCGCATCGGCCAGAAGATGAAAGATCACTTGGACAGAGAGCTCGAGCTCGCACTCTACGGCGGTTACGCGCCGGCCATCGACCCGTCTACCGTGGTGGCCGAGCAAACCCCGGGCCAAAAGCGGGTGCAGCGGTGAGCGGCAACTTCGGACACGGGTGGGTTAGACCTAGGGATGACGGCACCAAAGCGCGATGCGGCGGACCTGCGATCTGTGTCCAGTGTATGCATGAAGCGCGATTCAAAGCATACAGCGAGGGAAGCCAGGACCTGGTGCACTCGGATGCTTTTGTGGTGATGTTCCTCGGATACCTGCAGAGCAAGCGCCTCATCGCGCCTGGAGTCATGGGATCAGTCCTCATTGACACCTGGATTGCTTTCAAGGCTGAGATGGGCAAAAACCCAGACGGCAGCATGCAGGTCAAGGGCTCTTAATGAAAAATAAATATTTCGGTGCTTGTCGGCAGACGAGATCCGCGACCGGGGGGGGACGAAAGGCCTTTTCCACACTGGTCATGCCAGAACGCGACATTTCGGTCGCTCGGAAGCACGAAAATGCAAATCGATCAACCGGGCGCCTGATTGGTCAATTTGACATCACATACTGGTGATTATGCGAAGTGTTTGGACTAGCGCACCCGCAGCAATTCGTCAACCCCCCGTTTACGCAAGGAGCACCGCCCATGATTGACACACCCGCATCCTTTGTGGCAGCGCAGCGCACCGGGATGGCCTCGTGATGACGTTGAGCTTGACCAAGCGCCCGGCGAAGATCGGCCCCTCCATCAACACGCGCACCGAGCACCACGGCGAGGAGGACGTCCCGGGCTTGGACATCCCGATCGGTGGGCTCTTTGTGAACGCGGAGGAGCTGCAGGCGCTCACCGGGGCGCTCGGCGCCCACGATGCCTTTTTCGTGCGCGACTCCTCGAGCGGTCACGTGCCGCGCTTCTCCTCGATCGACAGTTACGCGCTCTCGCACAAGTTCGACGGCGCCCAGGTGCGCATCAACGGCTACGACGTGCCGGCGGTCGCCTTCTCCAAAGCCAAGATCAAGGGCATCCGCTTAAAACCGCAGATCGGCGGCTTGACCTTAGTTTCCTTCACCCTGCAGGTGAACCCTGAGAAGGGCGCGGTCGATGTGCCGATGCTGCTCAACCAAACGATCCAGATCGCGATCAAGGGCGCGGACCTTGAAACCGATCCCGACAACGAGCCTGAGCTGCCCCTCGATCACTCGCAGGACGGCGCACCGATTGAACCTTCGGACGTGGAACGCGAGAGCGATGAGGAGCCCGAGCTCTCGAACACGGGGCGCAAGATCGCGGCGCATCACTTGAAGAAAAAACGCGCGGCGCGGAAGAAGTGATGGAGCGCATGACGGTTCGCGAGTTTCGCGCACTCGGGGTGAAGACCGTCAAGTATGCCAACACCAAGAACGTCATCGATCACATCCGCTTCGACTCGAAGCTCGAAGCATCGAGGTACCTAGCGCTCAAAAATCTGTGGACGATGGGTGCGGTGCGCTGGTTCACCCGACAGGTGCCGTTTCACTTACCCGGCGGCATCGTCTATCGTGCCGACTTCCTGGTGTGCTGGGCGCCCACGTCGACCACGAAGCACGACACGCTCAGCATCGAGGATTGCAAGGGATTTATGACGCGCGTCGCCATCAACAAAATCAAGCAGGTGGAGTCGATCTATGGTTTCAAGGTTCAAATCATCCAGCGCGAATCAAGAGCTCGAGGACGAAACCGGACTCGAGGAGTATGAGTTCCTGTATATCGCGCCGCCGAAACCCTCGCCACACTGGGGCTCACCCTCGCGGGTCAAGTTCACGAACACCGCGCTTCGCGTCCTCACCTGGTCGCTCACGGTCGCGCTCTTAGGCCTTGCCTACAAGATCACGCGGTAGCTAGCACCGATGAGCGTCAAGGGATGGCAGCGCTCGATGGATCAACACTGGGAAGCTCTCGCGGCGGTCGGCGAGTCGTTACACGCGCAGTGGGATCCGGCGGTCTCCATGCTCGTCCTTGCGCTTACCGAAGGTCATAAGATATTGCTCTGCGGCAACGGCGGACGCTCGGCGATCGCCTCGCACTTGGCGTCCGAGCTCGTGGTGCGGTTCATGCCGGACCGCAAGGCGTATCACGCGATTGCGCTTTCGGACGCCGCCATCTTGACCGCCGCGGCGAATGACTACGGGCATCAGAAAATTTTCGCTCGCCAGGTCGAGGCCTTCGGTGAACCCGGGGATGTGCTCATCGCGTTGGGCGGCGTCCAGGCCGAGCGCACCGTGAATGAGGCGGTCATCCAGGCCAAGTTTCGCGGCATGCCCACGCTTGGTCTTTCCGGGCGCCCTCAGTTAGGCTGCGACGTCGATATCGTCATCCCTTCGTCCAACGCCGCGCGCTGTCAGGAGGTCATTCTCATGCTGGGCCATCTCATCATCGAAGGCGTCGAGGAGCGTTTGCCACCATGAGCCCCGAGGCCGGTGACGACCTGCCGTACCAGGCGCCCGACGTCGGCCGGTTGGGCGAGTCGCCCCTCGAGTACGAGCGCCGGCGGCTGCGCGAGCAGATGGACAAACGCACCGGACCTTTGACCCCCGACGAACGCGTGGCGCGCGATCGCCTCAATCGCGAGCTTCGCGAACGCGAGGAGAGCGTCCAGGATCGCCACGAGGCGATCGCCGCCATGGCCGCGGGCCGAGCGCCGGCGCTCGTGCGCGCGTACAACCGCGGTGAGCTTTCGGGCGGCGTGCGTCACGCGAACCCCACCGAGACGACGCAGCCACAAGGCCCATACCCATTTGACGAGCGCGAGCAGCGGGTGGTGCCGGTCGAGATGCCTCTGCAGCCGCCGGCGCCGCTCGACCACCAAGAGGTGCAGCAGCTCATCGCGTTCGAGATGCGCGAGGCGTTCAAAGGCCTGCAGTCGTTCCTGGGCGGCATCCGCCAAGACATCCAGGAGCAGAGCCGACTGATGTCGTTCATGGATGCGCCCATGGAGGCCATCACCGGCGCCCACGAGCGCGCCGCCCAATCCTTCGAGACGCTGCGCGAGGATATTGCGGCGCACCTCATGGGCAGCGGGCTTAGCGATCTTGCCCGAGTGATCGACACCGCGGGGTTAGGCGAAGCTCAGAGCCGCGCCGAGCAGCGTTTCGAGATCTTGGCAGCGCGCATCGAGGCACGGCTTCAAAGTATCGAGGAAGTACACGCGAAGACTTTTCGCAGTATCGCCGAGGACATGCTTAAAGTCGTGCACCTGCTCGAGCGCCTGCAGGCAAGGGAGCTGCGCGAGATGAAGCGCCGGGCGGATGCGTGATTTTCGGCTTCGCGCACGGCTGCTTTGATCTCTTGCACGAGGGGCACCTGCATTTCTTTGCCGAAGCCCACACGCGCTGCGAGTACTTGATCGTCGGGATCAATCACGATGACAGCGTGCGCCGCCTGAAAGGCCCAGGGCGGCCCGTGCAGACCATCGATGTAAGAATGCATGCGATCTTGGAACGCGCCAGGCCCTGGGTCGATGCGCTCATTCCCTTCGACGGCGCCAAGGGATTCTTGGCCGCGCGCCTGCGGCCGCAGGTCTATTTTGCGGGATACGACCAGGCGACCCCGGAAGATCTCCTTAAAACCATGCGCGACATGAAGTGCGAGGTCATCCGCTTGGGGCACCTGCCCGGACATTCGACTTCCTTGCAATTGGAGGCGAGTGCGTCTACAACGAGGCCTGTATGAAACCGGACGCCATGCACCGCCTCGCTCATCAGGGATCGCACGCCGCGTGTTCCCCGCGCGCCTGGCACTCGGTGCCCAAGATGACCGGCGACTACGACTTCGACGCGACCATCATGCACCGAAGCAACCGCGACATGGCGAACCGCTTGGGCCAGCACCTGCGCGCGACGTCCGGCGCCGCGTACGGCGTGCGCACGCCGTCGACCGCGTATCACGGCAATCACGGCGATGACTGAAGGAAAAAGGGAACCATGAAAACCAAGAAGCACCCAAAGCCGATGGGCAAACCCAAGAAGTCGCCACCGCCTAAGCACATGAAGGGCGTGAACCCCAAGGACCGCGGCGGCGCCTCCGATAAGCCCACGCGTTTCGGGCGCGGACAGCAAGACGAGACGTAAATGTCCCAGGGTGAGGGCGGCGGGCGCCCCACCAAATACCGCGCCGCGTTCTGCGAGATGGCGAAAATGCTCTCGAAGAAGGGCGCCACCGATTTCGAGATCGCTCACGCCCTGCAGATTACGCGCTCGACGTTCTATCTGTGGATGCAAACCCATGAGAAGTTTTCGGAGGCCGTAAAGCTCGGCAAGGCGCCCTCGGACCGTCGCAGCGAACGCTCGCTCTTTGAACGCGCCAACGGCTACACGTACGAATCGGAAGAGATTTTTTTGGTCGACGAAGTGATCGAGACGCCTGATCCCACCGACGAGGATCCCGGCCGGGTCATTACGACGCGCACGAAAAAGGTGCTGCGCGTGCCCATACTCAAGCACGTGCCGCCGTCCGACACTGCGCTCATCTTCTGGCTCAAGAACCGCCGCAAGGAACGGTGGCGCGACTTCAAGGCCACCGAGATCTCGACGCCGCCCGGCAAGTCGGTAAAGCTCACGTACGTGCCGTCCGAGCCCGTGCTCCTGCAGGACTACTATGCAAAGATTGCTGAAGCAGCCGCTGCCGCTGATGCCGATCCCGCAGCTGCTCGCGCTATGGGATCAGACGGATCAGATGGGGACGAACCGGGAGGCGGTGAGGGCTTTAGCCCGAGGTGATCGGTTCTACCTGCTGGTCAAAGTCCTGCACCGCACCGATTGCCTGCACCCGTGGATCTACGCGCGCTGCCGAGAGGTCGAGGCAAACCCCGACGGGCACTTGGACATTTGGGCGCGCGAGCACTACAAGTCCACCGTCATCACCTTCGGCGGCTCGATCCAGGAAATCATCAACGACCCCGAGATCACCATCGCGATTTTCAGCCACTCGAAGGGCATCGCGAAGTCCTTCGTGCGCCAGATCCAGCTCGAGTTCGAGAGCAACGAGGACCTGCATCGATTGTTCCCTGAGATCTTCTACGAAAAGCCGCAGGAACACAGTCCGCTCTGGTCGCTCGATGCCGGGATCGTGGTCAAACGACAATCGAACCCCAAGGAAGCCACGGTCGAGGCCCACGGCCTGGTCGATGGCATGCCGACCTCGAGGCACTTCAAACTCCGGATCTACAACGACGTCGTCACCGACAAAAGCGTCAACACCCCCGAACAGATCGAGAAGACCACGCGTGCCTGGTCGCTGTCTGACAACCTTGGAATGATCGGCGGGCGCGTGTGGTATGAGGGCACGCGCTACAACTTCGCCGACACCTACCAGACCATCATGGACCGCGGCGCCGCGATCCCGCGCATCTACCCTGCGACGCACAACGGCTTGGCAGACGGCCGGCCGGTGCTCTTCAGTCCCAAGGTGTGGGCGAAGAAAAAGATCGACCAGCTCGAGGCCGACATCGCCTGCCAGATGCTCTGTAACCCGCTCGCCGGCACTCAGCGCTTCTTCGACCCCGACAACCTGCAGCGCTGGGAGGTGCGTCCCGCGGTGCTGATGGCGTACCTCACGTGCGACCCGGCGCGCTCGAAGAAAAAGGACAGCGATAATACCGCGATGGCGGTGCAGGGCGTCGACATCCACGGGCGCAAGTTCCTCCTCGATGGGTTCGATCACAAGATGGACTTAGCCGAGCGCTGGTCAAATCTACGGGACCTGCGCAACAAGTGGACCCGCATGCCCGGGATCGTGGGCCTGAAGGTGGGCTACGAGACCTACGGCGCCCAGGCCGACATGGACTACATCGAGGAGCGCATGCGCATCGAGAACTGCCGTTTCGAGATCGAGGAGCTTACCTGGCCGAACGAAGGGCAGGGCAGCAAGAACGATCGGGTGCAGCGCTTGGGTCCCGACTTGAAGGCGCATGCGTACTTCCTGCCGTATGAGACCGACTACGAGAATCTCACGTCCGCACAGGTCCGCATGATCCAGTCGGGCTATGAGTACCGCGTTGCGCAAAAGATCGAGGCGGAAGATGAGAACGGGATAACCTACGATCTCGCCGAGCGGCTGCGCCTGCAGGTGGGATTCTATCCCTACACGGGCAAGAAGGATCTCATCGACGCGGTGTCGCGCATTTATGATTTGGATCCCCGGGCGCCGTCCTGGGTCGATTCTGGCCCCATAGAACCTGATGAGGTATGAGTTTGAGGAGGGATGTGACTGAGCTTGAGCTTGCGCAGCTGCGGATGAAAGCGACCCGCGTCATGCACTCAGGCGAGCCGTGGATGCTCTCGCGCCTGGACGCCGAGCGCATCATTCGCTTGACAGGCGAGGTGAGTGAGCTTAGAAACCGGGAGGCTGCCGCCCGGCTGATGCACCAGCTCGAAGGAGAGTATTGATGGCCGCGCCTGTTCTGCCGCCGAGCTTGGGCAATCCCGTGACCTCGAGGCAATTCTCCTGGAAGGAGATGGTCATCCGCCAGTGGGGCTCGGAGTACGCCGCGCCCGATCACCGCATCTATAACTTCTCGGACGGCCGCTCGTTCGATTCCACGGATTTAGGGCAGACCGGCATCTACAGGCAGCCTACGTGATGGAAGACGAACGCCACAAACCGGATTTGAAAATCGTCGAGGGCGGCGCGAGCAACGTGGTCGACCTCACCGCGCGCCAGGCACCGCCCGCCGGCGACAGCACGGTCCGATTGCCGGGCGCGCACATGCCGGCGACGATGTTCCAAACGGAAGTGGTGCAGCTCATCGCCTGCACCAACTGTCACTCGCCGTCGTTCCGGCTCGCTCAGGATCGCCGCGTCATTTGTGCGGTGTGCTCGATCCAGATCATGAGCTTGCGCTGGCACGACGTGAACCTATCGACGGTCATCCCGAAGGTGCCCGCGTGATTACGCCGACGGTCGGCCGCGTGGTGCTCTTTCATCACTTGGGTTGGTTTTCTCATTTGACCGCGCATGGGCCGGTGTTCGCGTGTCTCATCACGCACGTGTGGAACGATCGCCTCATCAACGTGGGCGGGTTCGACTCAAACGGCATCGTCTTCGGGCAGACCTCGGTTGAACTGCTTCAAGACGATGACCCGGTGCCAGAGCACATTTACGCGACCTGGATGCCGTTTCAGAAAGGCCAGGCCGCGCGCACCGAGGAGTTGGAACGCGCCCTCAAAGACGGCTTCACGAAGCCATGAGGCATCATGTGCTCGATTCGGGCCTGTCGATCGTCACGGAAGTAGGCGATGCGGACGAGGCCTCCGACATGGCGATCGCGAAGGCAATGGCCGCGACGTTGAACCGGCACTACGAGCACCACCCCTGGCTCATCGACGTCCAGGGCCGAGCCCTCATTCTGCGTCACCGCGTCATCACCCGGGTGGCGGATGAATTTTTGAAGCGCTCAGGCTTTGGCTACCTCATGCCCGAGCACAAGCGCGGTACGCCCAATGAGATCATGCGCTCGGCGGTGAACGCCGGCGGCGCCATGCTCGAGCTCTTTGGGCTGCCCCGCGGGCGAAACCCCTATCCCGATGAGGGCGAGCTCTACGCGTCCGGCCTCGTGCGGATACCTAAGGATTGGGTCAAGAAGCAGCAGCGGGCCTTCGCGTGAGTCAGGATTGGCCAAAGTCCGAGCAGTTGATCTTGCTTTCGACGGTTTTCTTCGCCGTGCGCCTGTTCAAAGACGGCCAGGTGGGTCACATGCCGATTGACCGCAAAGAGCAGGCCCAGCGCGCCGCGCTCGATGCGGCCGCGCTCCTCTCCGCGATCGACAAAATCCCATGAAAACTCTCATGAAGAGGCTTTTGCCACTGTCGCTAGCGTTTTTGGCGAGCCTCGCCCAGGCGCAAACCGCGACGCTCTCATGGACCGCGCCCACCACCTTCACGAATGGATCGGCCATCTCGGGCACAATCACCTACAACCTGTATGCCGGCGTTCAAGGCTCGACGCTCGCCAAGATCCAGTCGGCCATCACCACCGCCACGACGACCGTCACCGGCTCGACGTCGCTGCCGGCCGGCACCACGGTGTGCTTTGCGGTCACCGCGGTGGTGGCGGGCGTGGAATCCGCGCAGAGCGCGCAGGCCTGCGCGGCGGTGCCGCTGCCGACACCGGGCGTGCCGACGCAGATCACGGTGGTGGTGCATTGACGCCTCTCGAGTCCAAACTGTACACGGCCCTGCTCGGCGCGCGCACGATCGTGAGCGCCACCGCGAACGTGAACCCTCGCGTGCTCAAAGTGCTGCGCTACATGGACGAGGCCGCCCAGCAGTACAAGGCCGCCAAGGAGCAAGAACGCGAGCGGCCGGTGCCCGAGCTCGAGGAGCGCGCCGATGCCGATGGAGACTGAGCGCGGCCCGATGAGGCCGCAGGCGCCGGCGATCAAGGACCCCGAAAGTAACGGCGGCACGATGAATCCCGCCTACCCGCAGTCGCCTGGGTTGGGCGCCGGCGATAATCGCGGCGCACCCTTCGGCGGATCCGCGCGCCACACCCCGAGCAACGATCGGCTCTGGTACGCAGGGGAGGAGGATGAGTCCGATGGGCAAACCGACACGCGCGAGGAGCGGCCGTACCAGCGCGAGGACATGCCCGACTGGGAGCAGCGCGGCAAAGACGCGATGCGTTTTAGCACGACTTACCTTGACTCGAACTATCGCCAGCAATGGGACGATAGCCTTCGAGCTTTCAATAACCAGCACCCCGGGGACTCGAAGTACAACAGCGAGAATTTCCGCAAGCGATCACACCTTTTTGTGCCGGTCACTCGCACTGTTATCCGAAAGAATGAGGCGGCCGCGTGCAAGGCGTTTTTTTCGAACCGCGACGTCTCCTCGATCCGCGCGAACAATCCGTCCGACCAGAAACAGGTGATCTCCGCAGCGGTGATGAAGGAGCTGATCCAGTATCGCTGCACGCACTCGATCCCCTGGTTCCACGTGCTCATCGGCGGGATTCAGGACGCGCAGAAGCAGGGCGCCTGCATCGCGCACGTGCATTGGAAGTACCAAACCAAGCGCGACATCCACGGCAAGACCATCGTCGCCAAGGACGCGCCGCAGGTCGATCTATTCCCGCTTGAGAACGCGCGCTTCGACCCCTCGGCGTCGTGGATGGACCCCGTGAACGACTCGCCGTACTTCATACAGCTCATCGACATGTACGTGGGCGACGTGCTCGAGAAGATGCGAAAGCCGGACCCGAAGGGGCGGACCTGGATGGAATATCCGATGGAAGATATCCGCTCGGATAACCCCGACGACTCGACTCGCATGTCGCGCTTGGGCCGCCGGCAGGACCCGAGCCAGGAAAGCCGCACCGTGTCCGATTACGAGATCTGCTGGGTGCAGCGGCACATCCACCGCTGGGACGGCAATGACTGGGAGTTCTATGCGCTCAACAACGGAAAATTGCTCACCGAGCCCGAGCTCCTCGAGCACACCGTCTTCCACGGCCGCCGGCCCTACGTACTGGGCTTGGCCATGCTCGAGACACACAAACCCTTACCCGTATCCGTGCCCGAGCTCGTCAAGCCCCTGCAGGACGCCATCAACGGCCTCGAGAACCAACGGAACGATAACGTTCTCTTCGTGCTGAACAAGCGCTACAAGATCAAGCGCGGCACCAACGTTGACACCATGGCCCTCGTGAGGAACGTCCCCGGCGGCATCGTCTCGGTCGATAACATGGAGGACATGGAGGAGCTCACCTATCCTGACGTGACCGCGTCCTCCTACCAGGAAGAGGACCGCAAGCGCCAGGCGTTCGATGATCTCGTGGGCAATTTCAACCCCATGCAGCTGCACCAGGCGGGCGCGCCGCGCGAGGCGCAAGGCACGATCCGCATGCTGCAGGGGCCGGCCTCCGAGATGACCGAGTACATGCTGCAGACCTTCGCCATCACGTTCGTGGTGGAGGTGATCCGCCAGCTGGTGCTCTTGGAGCAGCATTATGAGACCGACCAGACGGTGCTCGCGATCGCCGGCGAGCGGGCGAAGGTGCTGCAGAAATTTGGGTTGGACCAGGTCACCGACGAGCTGCTCGATGCAGAGCTCACCACGACGGTGAACGTCGGCATGGGCTCGACCGACACCATGGCGATGATGGCGCGCTTCATCGGCGCGCTGCAGGCCTTCGCCGCGATCGCCGCCAAGCCGCCCGCCGGCGTGAACTTGACCGAGGTGTGGAAGGAGATCATGGCGCTCTCAGGGTATGCAGACGGCGATCGGTTCTCGACGCAGGGCAACCCCGAGGTCGCGAAGCTCGAGCAGGTCAACAAGCAGCTCATGCAGATGGTGCAGGACTTGAAGCGCCACAAGAACGACAAGGAGCAGGGCAATATTTTGAATTTCGTGGCGAAGCGCGAAGCCAACCAGGCGCGCGAGCGAATCGCCGCCGCGCAGCACAAGGGCGCGATCGCCTTGACCTACCACCAGCACCTCTTAGACCAAGACGATGCGCTCCTGGCCCACGCGTTGGGCTCAGCCGCCAACGCGCAGCAGGCTGACCAGCAGTCGCAGCTCTCCGCGCAGAACGCCGCGCAGTCGCAGGCCGCGGCCTCCGCGGCGCCGCCGGACGCCGCGGCGCCGCCGGCCGGCGCCGCGTGAGAATGTATGGTGCGACCGTTGGGGCTCGACCCGAACGACCCGCTGGTGAGGCAGGCGGTGTTCGGGGTGGAGGTGGAGGAGTTTCTCAAAGGGGCGATCGGGGATTACCTGCTGAAGCAATCCGAGCGCCAGCTCGAGACCGCGCTGGAAGCCTTGAAGCGCTTGGACCCGGCGAGCCCGAACCTATCGACCCAGCTAATTCAGCTTCAGGAGCGGATCCGGCTGCTCGAGGGATTTCAAGCGTGGCTGGGTGAGGCGGTGCAGGCTGGCATGACCGCAACGCAATTAATCGACGGAGAAATCGATGCCGAAAAGCGCTGAGGAGATCGCAGCCGACAACGAGGCGAACCGCGAGCAGCGCGAGCAGCTCGCGCGCGAGGCCAACAAGCGCCGCAACGACGCGCTCTTGGAGGCGCGAAACGCCATCGCCGACCGGGCCGATGAGATCAAGGACGAGGAGGAGGACTTAGTCGAGCTCACCGATGAGGTGTGGGACCAGCAAGACCGGGGCGAGGGTGGTGCAGCGCGCAAGACGCGCGCCGAGCAGCTCGCTGAGGCGGAGGCCGAAGCTGAACGGCGGGAGCGCGCCTCGATGAGCGAGGAGGAGCGCGAGCAGGCCGCGGCGGCGGAGCTCCTTCGCGAGCAGGAGCGCCTGGACGCCGAACAGGATGCGGCGCGGGACGCCGGTGCCACCGATGTGCGCAAGAACGCCAAAGGACAGACCGAGTACCGCGTCGACACGCCCGCAGGCGTCAAATGGTTGACGCTTGGCCAGCTTCGCGCTCAGGCGGGCCAGGTCGCAGAGGAGTCGCAAACTGGACAGGACGGGCGCGACGGGGATATAACGGCGCGGACCCGTACTCCTTCCCGTGAGACCGAGCAAGCTCGAGCCCACGCCGAAGAGCAGGCGAAGAAGGAACGCGAGGAGCGCCGAGCGCGCCTCAAAGACCTCTACACCCGCGCGAGCATGGGCGATGATGAGGCGATCGAAGCGTTGGCAGACATGCAGAGCGAGACCCCGAGGGTGACTCCCGAGGTTTTGATTCGCATGGTGGATGAACGTGTCGATGCGCGAGTCGAGGGCAAGACGGCTTTCGATCGAGCGGTGGAATGGTTCGAAAGTGAGGACGGATTTGCGACGGAGCTCGCAGCACCGGGCTTCAAGGCGAAGGCGGCACAGATCGACGCGAGGCTCGCACGCGAGCATCCCGAGTGGTCCCCGCGCAAGCGCCTGGAGGCGACCGGCACGGAGCTTCGCCAGGAATTGGCGCAATTGCGGCAGTACCTGGGCGCCCCGAACAACGTCACGCCCACGCGTGAAACCCGAACCCCATCCAAGCTCGATCGCAAACGGAGTGCGTCTCAAGTTCCGCAGGCCGCCGGGCGTACTCGGCAGGAGGCGGAGCCGGATGAACGGGAGACCACGCAGGAGGCCATTGCACGCATGGCCGCCAGCCGCGGTCAGGCACGCGCGATCAAACATTAGGAGTCACACTTAAGCCACGGGTGACTCTTAGGAGTCACCACACATGGCAGGTCAAGTCTGGGCGGTTTCCTCTCTCGGCGGCTACTTCTACAGCCGGCAGCTCTCGAACGTGATGCGGGCGACGGTACAGCCGCTGGTCAAATTCCGGCAATTCGCCGACGTTCACGACATCTCGCAGCAGGGCAAGAAGAAGGGCGATACGTTCACCTGGGACGTGTTCTCGGATGTGACCACCGCGGGCGCAGTGCTGGTCGAGACCAACACCATGCCCGAGTCCAATTTCACGATCATCCAAGGCACGCTTACCGTCACTGAAGGCGGCAACTCGATCCCGTACTCCGCGAAGCTCGACAACCTGTCGAAGTTTCCCGTCGAGGACATCATCAAGAAGGTCTTGAAGAACGACGCGGTCAAGTTCTTCGATCGCCTGGCGTGGGGGCAATTCAACCAGACCCTGCTGCGCGTGATTCCGGTCGGCGGCAATTCGGTGAACGCGGTGGTGCTCTACACGAACGGCACGGTCACGGGCACGAATAACATCGCCTACTCGAACGCGCACGCGAAGGCGATCACGGATGCCATGAAGGAGCGCAACATCCCGGCCTACGTCGCGGATGACTATTACGCGCTCGGCTGGCCCACGACCTTGCGCACGCTCAAGAATGCGCTTGAGACCATCCACCAGTACTCGGACACGGGCTTCAATCTCATCATGAACGCGGAGATCGGCCGCTACGAGAACACCCGCTACATCGAGCAGACCAACGTCGCCAAGGGCACGGGCACCGACGGC
>Ga0116231_10002717_pt1 | contig 36965 bp, 34 predicted proteins | sample S1TSphgellanicum_2_FD_89695 | JGI IMG/M metagenome (GOLD analysis project Ga0116231, IMG submission 89695) | Host-associated microbial communities from peat moss isolated from Minnesota, USA - S1T2_Fd - Sphagnum magellanicum MG | ecosystem: Host-associated > Plants > Peat moss > Unclassified...
GGGGAAGAAATGGCAGCTAGTTACTGCCCCTCCTCCATTATGAAGGTGGTCTGATACATTATGTTAGTCACAAGGTGATGATCCACTTGCATTCTTGTCATGATTTTTTGGTTTGGCTACAACAAGCATAGTGTTTACAATCGAAATGTTATTATGGAGTTTTCTCTGCAATCTCATAAAATATGTCAGCTATGGGGGGAGGAGGGGCTAATCAGTGAAGTAAAAGAGATAATTCTAGATATGATGAGTTTTGTCAAACGCTAAAAGAACATGATCTGTTTCCACAAGGCATCCTTGTTTTGACCTTCTACACTTTATTGGAGTGACTTGCACATGCAAGACAATTTCCCATCTTGCAATGCAATTTGCATAATTGAAAGAAACCAACAAGACTTCTTTGGATGTGATAGAGCATGATGGTTGAGTAACCTTTATTGACCTGAATGAACCTTTGCTGGAATGGCTCTCTGTGTCTCTCTGTCTCTCTCTCTTGAACAGAATCTTACTTCAGAGTGTATGTGAAGTTTCTTGTTTATAAAAAAGTTTCTTTATTTTGTCTACCTTACTTTAATGGATGTAAACCACACCTAGTAGTTCTGCCTGGATCACCAGGTGTCCTGTTTTGACTTCAAGTTTGGATAGGTGTTTGCTATAGATATGTTCTTCATCATACTATTGTAGGCTTTTTGACATAGTCTTCTCATTGTTGCTCTTGTCTCATTAGTTTATTTGTGGTTTGAGCTTTGCAGGTTTTGATTTTCCAGAGTTCCAGGCAATGAAAATTCTTTTGACGAATTCCTTCCAAACTTACAACTAAATGAAAATACTTACTTTCTTGCATTGTACAATGCACTTTGTGAAAACCAACATTGTTTCTAAAAGGAACCAATGTAGCAGTAGTGACTTAATAAAAAAAAAAGTATTATGAGTGGTGGGTCTTAAATTGCTCATTTATATGGGATCATGTTGAGGCTGAAAATGACAACACACCAAAGGATTATTCAAATTTTGGTCATTGTTGTTGTGAACATGGGAATACTTCCGATTGGGAAGTTGGGGACCCCAATTGTTGACTTTTGATTCCATGTGGGGCCAGGTTGGGCTTTATTTTATTTTATTTTTCTTCTTCTTTTATTTTGGTTTAATTGCTGGAATGCAAAATATAAATGGTTAGAAGTGGCATGGGTTGAAATTTATGTTTTTCTATGGTCCATTTCAAACTTGTTTTTGGTTTGGATAATCATATGTAATGGGTTTTTAATATGGTCTTATTTTATTTTTATTTTTTCACTTTCAATTGGGTTCTTTAGCAAAGGTTCATAATTTTTCCTAATTTTTGGATTTCCCAATTTAACTATGGCAATGTTAGTAGAATTGGCATTGGGATATTGGTGTATTTGTCTATTGAAATAATGGCCTCTTTGGTGGATGAATAAATGTTTGGTTATTGAATGGATATTGGAGTACATCATCCATATGGTTATTGTACTAAGTAACAAATGGGAACCTAAACAATAATGTATTGGCTTGATTAAAAGGAGAATATCATTGGCAAATAGGTTTTTTTATTGGAAGCATTAGCATGGTGATCATTGCCATGGAAGATGTTGATGTGATTTTGGGGACTAGTGAACATTAACAAAAATGAAGGCAAGTTGGTTTGTTTGATTTTTTTTTATTGCCAACGAATTTGCATGTGCCATTGAAGGCCCTTGTCAATGAATTTTACCAATCCTACAAACCTAATGAGAAAGTGGGGAAGGCAAGGGGGAAGGAAATTGTGGTGGATGCACAATTATTCCATGAGATTTTCAAGTTGCCTTTGTTGGAAATTGAGGTTGATGGTTTTAAAGATATAGTACCACTCCACAAGTTTATTTCAAGACTTGAAAGAAGGCCAAAACCCTTGCAAATGGTTGGAAGGTGGTGGATGTTAGTGGCCCAAAGATGGAGTGGATGTGATTTGTGTGCAAGAAGCTAGCATTGAAGCTACATCCAACTTACTTGGCAATTCACCAATTGCATGTGGTAATAATAACAAGTAAAAGGGTCATGTGTAATTGGGGGAAATTTGTGAATGGGCTGATCCATGAGGAGTTTGCCATGAAAAAGAAGGCAAGGAAGGTGAACACCTTTCTTTGTGGGCATTACATCTCCCTCATCATCCAATATTGCATGAAGACTTCAAAGGCAAATTCAAAAAATACAATGTTTACAAATGTCCTTAATAGCTTAAGGCAAAAGACTATTGCCTTGGAAGATTGTTTGGTTCACCAAAACCCAAAGGAATTGGTTGTCCAACAAGAAGAGAGGGTGAAGGCATTGAGAGGTGAGAACCAAGGGGAACATAATTGGAGTGAAAGGTTTGTGGGATTATTGGAATAACTGCATGTTTAATCCCATGAGGTTGAGGGGATTAATAAATTGAAATTGGAGTTGAAGGATTTCAAAACAAAATTAGAGAGGGTGACAACATTGACGTAACATAGGGAAAGCCAAGCCAAGCCAAAAATCTCGAGGCTTCTTTGGATGGGAAGATTGTCAAGTGGAGAAAGGAGAAAGAAGTTATGGAAAAAGAAAATGTTGCACTTATGATATCATAGCAACAATTGCAAGTCAACCAACAAAAAAGGAGGGAAAAAAAGATTCACCAATAAAAACAATTGGAAGATTTGGAAGTTTAATTGGTGGTGCTGCAAAAGAAGAAAGCCATGGCATTAAATGCAATTGTTGTGGAAAAGCTTTTAATGAACCAACTATTATGGTGTTGAAAAAAGAATTTAAAGAGTATTGAAAAGTTCGGTAAAAGGAATACAAGTTATTAAAGATTGTTACCCAAGAGTAGATGGTCAAATGGGAAGCCCATATAGATGTCCAACAAGGCAAGCTCACTTGCAATTTAAAGATCAGTTTTTGGGCCTTTGGAGGAATTTTTTTTTTTGCAAACTTTTCGAATGCAAATTATGTATTTGATTGTGTGGTGGTGAAGGTAGCCTTTGGCATTGGTGATGCACCCTTAGATTTGGAGGAAAATTGCGGAAAGTTCTGCGTAATGGGTATGGAAAATTTGATGGTGGAGATGATTGCAAGAGAAGATGTGAAGGCAGTGTCTCTAGCATCATTTCTTTTATTGGTGGGAGGTCCTTCAAGTTGATGTTTCCTTTATTATAAGAGGTTGGAGGATCAAATAACTCAACACCATCATTGTAATGCAACCCACCACAAGTGGAATAAGATTCCAAGGATGGAGATTTTTTGCAACCTCCCCTACCCATACCAAAATGATTTCAAGTCATGGTTGACTAGTCTTAAAAACTTATATGATTAAGTGGTAGATCCTAAATCTTTCAAAGTGATTATGGAGGAGTGCTACCAATGATGCCGAGGGCTGATAAGTATGGATATTTCAAGTCTTGCATTTGCATGGACCCAATTGCAAATTCAACATTGATTGTAGGAGGCATCGTTCATTCTAGATTGGAATGAAGTGTTGAAATTGGATGGGAAGAAGATTTTCTCATCGAAAAACCTATACGTAAGGAATTGGCTTTGATAAGATTGGCCTTTCTAATGTACCACATAATTGGGAATTTTTTGATTTTGTGGGAAATGATGAGAAGTATTTTGTAGGATGTGAAAATTGATAATTTTTGTCATGGGATTGTCTTTGTGGTTAGGTTGTGATTTTGGGCACATTGTTTGAAAAGAAGTGTCCTAACCATGGGTTTTTAGGAATCTATGGATGTTGGAGAGGTTTGGCTTCTTTCCATAAAAGGGAAAAAAAACTATGTGCATGTCTTAGGAGGGGGAGACGGTGAAAAGGAAAAAACATTGCAAGTTTACCTTACAATTGGCTTTTCATTGTTGGAGAATTTCATTTTATTGAAGGATGTTATCAAATAAGGCATTTCAAAAGGAACATTATATGCACATAGACCTAATTTGTTATCAAGCTTTCATCTTTTGTAGGGTATTGACTGAATGGTGCCAAATGTTTAATGTTCATTTTAATGTGAATCATCTTATGGTAGGAGGTTAAGAGTTTGCATGGATAGCAAAGATCCATCATCATCCTTTTCATTTTCTTCGATTGTTGGAGCTCATGTGCCTTTCAAGATTTATTCAAGGAACCAATGAATCCACATCATGATTTTGGACCAACCCAATACAAGGCTTTCCACCCATTTTGTGATGGGCAATCACTTGATCATAGGCCTATTTCCAGTGAACCTATTACTAAGCACCATTGTGTTTGTGAAACATGTCACAAATAGGAATGGGGTTATGTAGGAATTATGGAATTATTTTTGGTTATAATCCATGATTTTTTAGGTTACATTTTGGTACTTAGGTTCTAGGGAAAGGATGGCATGATTAATTTGGACTTTTTGTGAGTTGTTTTTCATCTTTTAGTTTTGGTAGTTATGGGAGTTGAAAAAGTTATTCTTGGAAAACACATATATAGGACTTTTCGGGTCTTTTTCCATTGTCATTGAGCATGAAACCTTGACCTTGTAGGAGTAGAATAATAGGATTGCGTGGAGTTTTCATAGATTTTCCATTTGGTTTTGATATTTTCATGCCAAATATCATTAGATCATCTTATGGATGGTTGCCATTTGAACTACATCATAACTTTGAAAAAAAAATCCATGGTGGCCCTAGTTTATGATTTGTCCAACTTGCAATTGAATTGTTTATCTACAACTCATAATCAAAATTCAATCGTAAGTTAAATAGGTTACAAATCATGGGTGCATCCATCAAACTTGTGATTAAATTATTGGTCGTTAGTTTGAAAGTTCATGCCCTTGTTCATTTTGTGATGGAAAGTGGATGGGTTTGGTTGCAAGTTTGTAATTTATTCCATTTGCAACTAAATGGTGATGACAAGCTTAAAATGTTGAAGACTATGGGCACCTTTGTCCAAGACACAATTGAAATTTAATTGTAAGTTAAATAGGTCACAAATTGTGGGCATTCTTATTTAGCTCGTGATTAAGTTTTTAATCACAAGCTTGAAATGTTTCACATTATGGGCGCCCTTGTTTAGCATGCAACTAAAAATGGAAATTCAGTCACAAGTTGGATAAAGGCATTTAAACTTAATTTTAAGGACCTAATATCCATTTTCAATTGTTCAAATTATGATTTAAATTTGATTACAATTTAAACCATGCACATAGGTTTATTTATAAAATTAAAATTATAGTAGCATATTTAGTATTCATATGGCAAGTTATGATTCATTTGAAAGTCATGGACTAATATTTCAATGTGTGTTAAATATTTGTTCATTAATTATGGGTAAAAAGTAAAAAATTGCTTTCAAATTGTTTATTGTGCCAACATTGACTTGTGTGTCAAGTCTGATGTGACAATTAATGCAAAAATGATGTGTCACGTCATTTGTTACAACCTTGGTTTAATTTTACACAAACTGCATTGAAACAATTAAAACTTGAAAGCAAAGGTTTAGGATTAATGTACATAACCTTAAAAATTGAAGTTGCAAGTTGGCTTGACAAGTTTGAAGATGCACAAATTCCATACTTTAAATTCTAAAAGAATATTACATAATCAAAAGAAAATTCAATGAATAAAAAGTAAATGACATTTATTATTTGTGAAACATTCATGTGCATAACTCCTCCAACCTATAAGAGGATCACAATATTGCATTTTGAATTGAAGTTGATATGCAAAAGGACAAGAAAGAATTGGAACTATGAAACCCAAACATCGAATCTCATTATTGTTATAAAGCTTTGGCTTCCCATGGAATCATAAATACTAGTAGCCTTGCAATCACACAAGTTACAACATGTTATGGAACTTTGAGCAACGAAACACAAGTTGGCAAAGAAGGGGCATAGGGGTATGTAGTGTGCATGTGAAAAAAGTTGTTGAAACTCCGTTGCAATTCACAACCTTCTAACAAATAAATAAATACGAATAGGAAGTTAGCAAGCTAAGGAATAAAGGAAAAGATTAGATGGTGAAATAAACATACAAGTAGTAGGAATAAAAAGTTGACAAGCTCAAGAACAAAGGAAGAGATTAAATGGTGAGATAAACAAACAAATAGGAGCAAGAAGTTGCCAAGCTCAAGAGGAAAGGAAGAGATTAGATGGTGAGATATCAAACAAGTAGGAAAAAGAAGTTGGTAAGTTTAGGAGTAGAGGAAAAAAATGGAAACACAAGGAAGACTTGGCTGGTTTCGTAAATGAACCCCTTTGATGGCTATGATGTAACCATTCAATGTTTTCAAGGCTCTTAATTGAACATTTTGGTGGCACCACATATTTAGCCCAAGTTTTGGGTGGCAATTTTAACCCCTTTTATGATGTTCTTTGGCATTGTCAAATTCAGATCTATAGTTTTTTGGTGGTTAATTATGAAAATTTCACCCTAATTCCTTTATGCAAGCAGTTAAGGTTTTGTTAAAGTAAAAAAATGGCAATAAATCACCCTAGAAAAACATTGACACCTTAGCAAACTAGGAAGGGGTGTTCCATGAAGTGGAATGCCCTTTACTAGATTTTGCTCTAAAATGGGCTTTAAAATACATTAGAATTTTAAAGTGCTTTACAAATATAATAAGTTTTTTCTTTGACTACCTTATAGTTCCAAGAAAGCTTGGAGGGTGTAGGGCGGTAAATACTAATGTTGTGCATGTAAATGTCAATAGTTGTATATATGGCATGTAAATCCAATGTAAATGTAAATCATTTACACTTACACATCCAATTTTTTTACACTTACACTTATCATGTTGCAGTGTATATATATATATATATATATATATTACACTCACAATTACATGAAGCCAATGTAAATATTTGTCAATTACACTTACATGGCCTTGTGTAAATGTTTTGGGACATGTAAGTGTAAATACTAAAATTATTTGTAAAGTCACCCTATCTTTGGGCCTCCTTTCATCCCAAACCCTTCTTTCAAAGGTATCCATAAAGTAAGGAAATTTCATTAAATCTTGAAATGAAATGTTCAAAATTAATATTTAATGCACAAGGTTCAAAACTAATTATAGTAGCTTTACAAGTAAGAATAATGAAAATATATGTAGCCATAGTGGGGTGTTAAAAAAAAAAAAAAACAAGGTGAAATTTAGTTCATCACAAAAACCAAGGTCCCCCCACCCATGAATGTTAATGTGTTTTTTTTTTTTAAATTCGCCACAAATGAAAAGAATCCATTGTGAATTCATTTTTTTAAATTTATTTGAATCCCACCCTATTTATGATCAAACTCAAGGTTTTAGAGTTGTTTTCCTTATTTTATAGATATTTTTATTATATTTCAATGACAATGTTTCATTGGAATTGGTTTATGTAAGATGGGTATTTTGGTGATTATCATTATGACAATTTCAAAATCATTCTAGATTATATTTCATCATAGATTAAATTTCATTTTAGAATCATTTTTTGTTGTTTATATTGCACCTTTTCAATGCTTTTGTTTATTTGTATCTTGTTGTTTTTCTCACACCTTATCAATGTTTTTTTTTCTTAATCTACTTAGGCTCCATGTTCTAATGATGTTCAACCTTTTTACTTATTTATTATCTTTTGGTTTTCAATATATTGTTATTATTTATATCAATTTCAAATTTAATTTAAATTATATTAAACATTATATCCATGGTCAGTAAGGTAAAAAGAAGAAGGTAGTTATTAATAAAAAAATGAAATAGTTATTAGTAAAGGAATGAAATAGTTAAACTTGAAAATGAAATAGGAACTTTTTTCATATCCCTACTAGTGGGGAGGGGAAAGGAATAAGATAGTTATTAAAAAATGAAGTAGTTAATTTGGGAAATGATGAAGTAGTTATGACTAGTCTTTAGAATTGTCTGAATTGTCCATGGATGACCATACAATAGATTCTACAAACCCACAAAAAATTATGCAAAATAACCCATATACCAACTTCTCAAATATTGTCATTGGAATAAATATAACTTGGGCTTCACTTTGTTACGCACTATCAATGGTGTTCAACCTTTTCTTTTCTTATCATGTTCCCATTTGGTTTTCAATATCTCCTTATTATTTATACCAATTTTGAATTTAATTTAAATTATATTAAACATTATATCCATGGGTGATAAAATAAAAAGGAAATAATTATTAACAAAAAATGAGATAGTTATTAATAAAAGAATGAGGTAATTAAGCTTTAAAATGAAATAGGATTTTTTTTCACATCCCTATTGGTGGGTAGGAAAAAGGAATAAAATAATTATTAAAAAATGAAATAGTTAAGTTGAGAAATGATAAAGTAATTATGGGTTATTTCTAGAATTTTCCTAGAGATGACCATACGATAGATTTTATGAACCTACAAAAGATTATGTAAAATCACCCATATACCAACTCCTCAAAATTTTGTCATTGAAATTTGTATCTTGTTGTGAATTTATCTAATGAATCAAACTTTCATTGACATTTTGCTTACCAAATCAAGAATGAAAAAAATATTAATAAAACAAAATAACATATAATGAAATTTATAAAATTCTATCTTTTGAAAAAAATAAAAAAATCATTGTCACTGGTAATGCGCAACAGCAGGGAACCCAAATATCTTCAATGACCAGACCTTCTTGCAAAGTTGTATGAATTAGTTGCGGGTGTGTATTTTGATGGTTTTCTTTTGCAGTGGGCCATTTAGTTGGCTTGTCTTCAAAAACATTATGAAACCTCCCCTTCTCAAGTAAAAATCACATTTTTTTTCATTGTTATATATTTACATTGTTTTACATGACCATCTATATATATATATATATATATATATATAACATTTATATTATTTTATTCGAACAAGTAAAATTATATAAATATATTTATTTTTACACTTACACGTAGGGTAAGTCCCAAACCATTTACTTGCACAACACTGGTAAGTACTAAGAGCATCCCCACCGGTGCTCAGTATGTGACCTTGCAAAAATATTTCTCACATCCAAGTTTAGTTATTTATTTTGCAACCCCACCCATAAGACCCAAACAGGAACTGCAAATGGGTGGGAACTACTAATAGCAAACCACGTGGACCAATCATTATGATTGGCTAATCAAAAACAGGGAGCAGCAGTCAGATCATATTTACTACACTCTTCTCTAGCAGGTGCACAGCTTTGCTGCGCTATTTACCAGCCTGAGCAAACTAAGCAAATATGCAGGAGAAAAACCATTTTCCTGATCCAAACCGGCATATTTTGACAATTTCTTCATGCTTTAATGTGCAGGTCACATACTGAGCACCGGTGGGGATGCTCCAAGGCAAATATTGGGGTGCCATAATAAGGGCCCACTTGCTGACTCCCTGGCGTAAAAGTACATGGGCCAATCTTCTATATAATATAGAAATACAATCTGCCACCTTTCAGAGATTGAAAGAAGGGCATAATCTACCACCTCGACAGATTCTGCCAATAGAATCAGCAGAGACACAACATCCATCCATATACAATGTGCTCATAGGTATTGTGCAGAATAGGTTTCCCATGTACTTGCTTTGTACAAATTTTTAGGGCAAAATTCCTTAAGTCCAGTGTCTACAACTGAACAGTTGTGCTTTCCAAGTCTAGAGCAGCAGCAGCAGGTCTTCAATCTTCGAGCTTGCTCTCTCTGGCTTATAGTTCTAAGTTCTATCCTTCTTCTAAGCCATGCAATTGATGGCTGAGACTTTCATGTCATGCTCTAATCTCTTTTGAACCTGCCAAAAAGACTCTTCATTTTTGTAAGGTTTTCAATTTCCTTTAGGAGTTGGAAAATTTGCTGTGTTCAAAGCATGTGTAGTGTTGTTCATGGGTGGGCGGGGAGGGATGGCAGTTGCAATGAAGCGGATGGCAAAATGACTCCCAAGTATGGACCACCTTCAAAGCTGGTTCCACTTCTACTATCACCATTTGTTTGTACCCATTTAGCGTTAATTCCTTCTATCTCTACACCATTTGTGTTGCACCATGGATCACTGTAAAAAACATTGATAAATGGATGATTTGGCCAATTGGGGTTCTGTTTTTCCCCATAAAATTGTTGATATCTTTTGCAGAAAAAACACTTGGGTTGATATGTGCATTGACTCTCAGTTAAATTCTCGTGGGAGATTGTTGTACTGATGACCCATATTCCTTCCTTTGAGATGTCTTTGTTTTAGTTTCTTTGAATGTTAGTTTAGGTCAGAATTGGAGTTGGAGCACCCATGAGTCAAGATCCAAATATACATACCTGTCTCTCAAAGAGCAAGCAGGTGTGGTCATCTGTGAACTCAAATCCAATACTCTAATGGAGGAGCAGCCACAAGAGGACTTAGAGATCATCATGCGTAGAGGAACTCTAATTCCTTTTATCTTGTGTAGGAAACTGTGGAGCCTGTGGTGGAGCTGCCATCATCTCATGTTGGTGGGTTTAATGAACCTGAACTTTTCCCGTAGCATCTTGGCTTCATATATCACAAATTCGGACCTTTCCTGTCCAGTGCATCTCCTTTGTTTCATCTATTGAATTGGGCATGAACATTCCCTTTGTATGTGTTTGACCATCTGCTCATCAATCTGCTGTAATGTGATGGCTGGCTCAGATGTCCTTGTATTCAGAGTTTATGAATATGCTTTTGGAAGACCACAGATTTGTGGTCAGAGATCTGTTGATCTAGCCAATAATGTCTGGTTAGTCAAGGAAGTTTTCCCATTGGTGAGGAGAACTGTGTCATGTTGCACATTCCTTTTGTGCAAGAGCTTGGTCCAGTGATGCATCAGGACAGTACAGCAGACCAGAATGGCAAAATTGGTGACATCAAGGCTGCTCTTGAAGGTCCTTCAGGACAATGTACCCACATCAATCATCCTGACTAAGCTCTTATTGAAGTCAAGCAGGGCTCTATCTTTAAGCTTTTGCCAATAACAAATGAACTGATCAGATTTTTTTGAAAAGTGCAGTTCATCCAGAAGAATTTGCAGTTCCATACTGATCTTGTTCATTTTGGTGTGTCTTATTGCATCTTTACCAGGTTTTTAAAATGGCCCCACATGTCACTGTTTGGTTCAACCACCAAACTGATTTCGCTGCTTGGAAGATGAGTCTTAGGGCTACAAAATACCTTCAGGCAGTGCCTGATGTCAACATAATACTCAAAATGTATTTCTTTGACAAGCAGTGGAAGTGGGACTGGCCAGAAATCCAGGGGAATGGCTGAGTGAACATAGCCTACAGTTTTCTTGAAATTGTCAAATGAGGGAACTACACAAGGGCAATCAAGACAGTTTAGGCATAAAGCTGGTTTTTCTGTGAGAATGCAGTCCTGATAGACATTTGGGTTGCTGCCAGAACCAGGATTTTCTAGTAGGAACCCCACCAGAACAAGAGAGTGAAGAAGATGTAGCTAGTAGCACCCAACACATTGCCAATGGAAAGGCTTCCCAAGAGCATACCAGATGTGTGAAGCATGGTCATAGCAAAAGCCCTTCTGCCAGGCTTCAGTGCACCCACATGGAGCCTTCTTCTGAGAGCAGACTAATGATTAATTGCTGAAAGGTGGGTCACACTGCAGGAGAAGGCCAAAACAAGAGGGCAGACTGGGGTGCAGACTGGATGACAAGGTACAAATCATTGCTTTCTACCCTAAGTTTTGTCCATGTAAATTCCAGTTTGAGTCAATCCTAGGATCAGTAAGGTTGCTATGCACTGTTATGACGAGCACCTCCAGGACAGAGCTGTAAGATGATCACATAGGTAATGCTGCAACAGTTATAAATTATAAGTGGTACACGCAGGGCTTCTTGACTTGCATTTCCCATGCAATTATCTCTCTAATCCATGTTGGATCAGACATCTGTCTTTTTTCTATTTGATACAGCAGATATTGGACTATATTCTGTCCTTTTGTCTTGTCACAGGATTGATCATGCAATATGTCTGACATGCTAAAGGTTTATTAAAGGCAATATGCAATAACTCTAGGAGGTTGCAAGTGCTGCAGATCATCATCTATGCGCATGTGAGCTGACAGATACCTGATTGGATTCTGGACTGTGGGCACAGGCATTGCAGATGAGGAAGGGGTATGCCTTTAAGAAGCTCTTTGCTGCAGAATACAGATTTTGCAGTGTTGATTTCTTTCTGCAGCTGGGAGGGTGACAAGCTTTCATATGATGGCTGATATTCTGAAGGTGTCAGTTGTGATTTTTTAACTACTGGAGATGTTGAGGCAATATAAAATGCTCTGTCAAAAAGTGTCACAATAGGAAGTCTTGTGCTGTGCATGGGTATGATGATATCCTGGATGAAGAGGATGTGGCTGCCATAAGCTAGTGCTGAAGGTAGTACCTGCTTTTCATAAACCATGTTTTCATTTGTTTCCAAAGGTCCTCCCTGAGCATGTGTTTGACCATCACTGTTGTGCAAATTGCTCAGTTTTTGTTTCTGGTCATGGTTTTTGTTCTCTTTAGTATAGGGTTTCCTCTTTTTCATCCTTGCTGTTTGGTTGTTGTTATGTTCTCAAATCTGAAACATCAATAATCTTGTTATTGGGTCATCTCTCAATTCTTTTCAGGTTTATTAAAACATGAGTATGGAGAAATTCTCCATACTCATGAAGGTATGTCCTTTTTGTTTCCTAACTCATGGTTGGGCATGTGAGAACCTTGCACCCACAAGCTCAATTCTGTGACTTTCTTTCATGCTCTCTAGCTGCACAGCTTTTTCCATGACAACTTGCTGGCCTTTTTTGTGAAATGCTGCAGTGATGAAGTCTAGATATTTCTACTCACCTTCAAGATGTGATGTCAAGTCTGAGCTTCCTGCCTCTGCAAATTTTATCTGCCCAGGTCAATACAAACTGAGAATAGGGGCCAAGTGGGTTGTCTGTGATGGACCCACCTTGGATGTGAAAGATATTGTGCTAATATAAAATATAAGTTATTGTTGTGGCAGATCCATGCATAACATAGACTCCAATAGGATGATGTAAGACTCTGGTGTGATGTGTTACACTGTGGTATCTCATCTGCATACCTAGTGGTTTTGAGCATTCCTGAAACATTTGGATTTCTTATGTGGCAGTATAGTCTCCAAGACTTGTAGAAGCTCAAATGTTGCAATGATAAATGTCCAGGCTACATGGAAAATGATGTACATTTCAGTGTTTATAATGTGTTCCATTGATGAGAGTCTATTTTCTCTGATCTTATTTGTGTTGAATTAGTTGCATTGACTTGTTTCGATGTTAATAATCTGTTTCTGTTGGGAAAGCTCAGTGGATAAGCTTGGGAAATGAACATCAAATTTATGCAGTTCAGAAGTAAAGGTGTAGAGATGAGAATAAGTAGTAAATTTTAGAGGGTGAAAGTCACCAAATGTATGTCCAAACTACTTATGTCACAGTGATCAGTGCAAGATGCGCCTGGGGTCAATGTTGGAGTACAATACTGGCAGAATACCAGAGAAAGCTTCAAACTCTGTCTCCAATTCTGCTACTTTGCAGATTTAGTGTAGAGTCTCGAGGTGAACCAGATGGTCAAGGGGTGAACACACAATTTGTGTTGAATAGATTTTAGTGGTAGCTAGAAGAAGTTGGTGGGACCTGCAGTGGTGGTCCTGCAGTGGTGGTCCTGCAAAGCAAGTAAAACCACCAAAAGCAGGAAGGAAATACCAACTGCAGAAATTTTTGTTTGCAAGTTGATTAGATCTGTTGCTGATCTGCAGGTAGGTTCCATAGCAGAAGTGGAGAGAAGCATCTATGATTGTAAAGCAAACAGTCACAGATGCACCATATAGGGAAGTTGAAACCCAAGAGATGGAAAATGCCTGGGATTCCCTCTGGCACACTATGCACAGTCATGCCTGGTGCATGGGGATATGGGAGTCGAAAAATTGTCAGCTGTGCTTTGATTGGCAATTCCACAAGATGATATCTCTGAAGACTACAGACAATCAATTGGATCCTCCATGAGGCAATTCTCATATTTGAGCTCACTGGGTCATACAAAAATGCACCAGATCATGTTCTGATTTTTGTCAAATTACAATATTGCCTCCTGAATTTCCTTACATACAAGACCAGTTAGCAGGTTGTTCAATAATCTACAGAAGTGGGATCTTCTGTTTTGAAATGGGGGAAAAGAAGGTTCTTATTTACATACAAGTTTGTGATCCCTCTGATTTGGGCTGTTCGCTGTTCTGTGTCAAACCAGGACCTCTCTCTCATGTGCCCATAATGCTCCTCTTGGAAAATACCATGCATGGGCATTGGGTTCCACACTGTCCCATGCATCTTGATGAATTTGGGGATTGATAAAAAGAAACTGGAAGTTACAGTGGGGTTTGGGAGCCTAGCTTGAAGGGAGGGTGTTGAATCTATGTGTGACTTGGTAACTTTGTGGGTTTCTTAACTTGGATCAAATGTGCACTAACTTGAGTAGTGTGAATAAGGAAACGATCTAGAAGCTTGTGATCTGTGCATAATCCTGTGAAGAGATTTCTCCAGGACATACACATTTATGTTACAAAATCAGGACTCAAAATGGCAACAGATCCCTATACTAGACTAGACTGGCATGTTATCAGTCCTGCTCACCAACAGCAACATATAAGCTCCAGAAATCTGTTATGCTAGAAAAAACAGTGGCACGGACCCTTGCCTAGCCAGCTCTAGGCACTTGGGTTGACCAGGGTAATATTGGAAACTAAGGTTTCTGAGTGCTTATTTACTACTACATAGTCACATGTGAAAATCCCCACCACGACCTGCTTCTTGCAGCCGAAAAGAATGTCTCAATACTCAAGTAATACCTTTAAAAAATGCTTAGTCATCATTGTTGCAATCAGAGCAGAATTTTTTTTTAAATTCCGATATTCTGAAATAGGGGATCATTGTCATTTGTCGCGACAAGTAACCAGCCCCACTACCTACAGTGTATAAAATTCATATGTGAATCGGTGCCCATTTTGGATATAGTGAAGAAGGACATTTGTAGCAGGTTTAGTGTCCATGTGCAATCATATAAATTGGGTTTGGCAGCTATTAGTCCTTAGTAAAGTAGGCATTTATTTTTTGGGTTGTTGTAAAAGCTTTGGGTGTTCAAATCAATGGCAGCTTTCTCTATGGTGCTCTGAATAACTTTGCATTGTACCTGGCCTTTTTTTGGGGTAGAAGTTTGGGGTGTCAATCAATGGCAGCTTTCTATATGGTGGCCTGAATAATTTTTGTGTAGTAGTACCTCAATAGAGCCACCGTCAACTTCTCACTCCAGATTGTATCCATGTCAAAATCCCACTCCATGAGGTCAGGCTGAGCCTTCTCCTGTATCAGGTATTCTTGTTGTTGTGCATTAGGCTAAGTACAGCCACCCCCCTCCCATGGCATCAAGGGATCAAATAGGTGACTGACATTGGACAGAGAGACCATCGTTTCAAAGTTTCAACCTTGAGTTGTGTTTTTGAAGTCCTAGCAACAAAACAATTTAACAATTTTTTTCCCCTACATATGGGGACTCTCAACATTCTGTAACCTTTCCGAGGACCACTGACTCAGTCAAGCTTGTCTCTTTGCTATAACCGTTTTGCAAGTATTTAGGATAGGGTTATGCCGGGCATACAACCAATCAAACAAGAGTATTGTGATTCTTGACAGTTTCACAACAATGGCAATTTATATGGCCCCTTCAAGATTTAGACACACAAGTTTTCTGCAATAATTTTTTTTTGTCTACAATTGGCTTTTGTAGAGGTAATTAATGGTCATGTGTGCCAGATGAAGTAAATACACTTCACTTGTAAGGTTAAAAGGACAATTGCCAACTGATTGGGTGACAATTTTTTACCAGATTGTGAACCCCACTTTATTATATTTCTGCTAGAAGAAGATCACAATTCTGATTGAGTTTGGGAGAGAATCCTTGTATAAACTTTAATATCAAGCTCCATTTAGAAAAGCTATGCAGTCAGCCAAATCATCCAACATTAGATCTGATAGTGCATTTAGCTGGTGTTATGTGAGGAATTTTACACCAATTTTGGTTTGGGTTTGTTTGGAACAGGGGACATGTGTCCTCCAAAGTTGCATTGATCTCTTCTGTTCAAGACCCAGTTTTCTATTGAAAATGCTTTGTTTCAAGGCTAGTTGGAAAGAGTCTGTCAGGTTGTTCTTCTACCATAACGGTATTACTTATATACAAATACTACATGCTGGTTAAAAGTCCAAAAGATGCACGGCCTATATCTACCTCAAATTCCAAGCATCCCACATAATCACATGAGAGGAATAAGTCAGGAATAATTAGAGCATAATAAAATACAGTTCACAGATTGATGGCAAAATTGGACTGATCCAAGCTGATCTGAACCATGCCAAGCTGAGAAATTTAAAAGAAAAATAGAGTACTTACTGTGCTGAACTACATTCAATTGCACAGATATCAGTAACCGATGGGAAGGAATGCATTTGGAAGTAATGCAGTCATTAGAGTTATCTGTAAAGTGGCAATAGTTTGAAGCTCTAATCACTGTTTCATCCCCAATTTGAGTGTGGTCCTAAAACTGAGCAAAATCAGGTATTGTTTCATGAAACTGGGTATCAGTTCAGAAGATTTGCAGGATCTTATATTCTGACAAAGGCTGATTTAATGAAGAATATGAGCCAGCAGTGAAGGAGCAGATAAAGGCAAATCCAAAACTGGGGTTGAAACTCCCTTGCGGACCCATTTAGGTGATAAAAACTAGTTTGGTCCCCTGTTTCTTTTTGAAAACATGTACTGTTTTCATCCTGACTTCTCATCTCATCCACAGTTTCCAGTACTTCACAGATGTCTATTGATTACGCAACATGTTCCCTAATTGTAAAGACTGTCAAGGAAACACTTACTCTTTTTTTTTGCCCTTCCCATTCTTTGCACAATGATTAGGCATGTTTGAAGTTTTTCATGTAAACCAAAGATTGGCCACTTAACCTAACACTTGACACGATTTTTTGCCAGATGATCTTACAAGTGTTGAGTCTCAGGTTCCTTCAAATCTTTCCAGTTTCGAAATCATTGCAGTTTTTGTGACACATGTCTGTGCTCAATCAGCTGCATCATTTTTGATCCCTGAGATCACTAGCTTGACATCATAATCAGAATCACCACCAAGTAGCATTTTGTTGATGAGAACATGTTTGGTTGAATGATGGTGGCAACAATCCAAGCCACCCACCCAACTCATCTAAATTCATGAGCATTTATCCTTCACAAGTCTGTATTTCCAGTCCCATCATGAAAAAAGCTTGAAACTTGGGTGGGCCTTCAGAGGCATATGTCATTGATATCATGTGCCCAATGTGCAACAACAGGGTGGGCAAGAGGGGGACACTTATTGGTCTCTCACACTCTGATGTGAATCTCTATAATACCCAGTCATGATGCAAAAGCATGGCATGATTTGAGCCTCAGATTTGCAACATTCGAGGCTTCTGGAGCTCAAAGTGCAGCTCGGCCAAACATTAAGATCCTCAACTTTGCAAAACAAAACACATGACCAGGCATCTAGTTGATGACAATAAGACCTAGGGCCAGAGCCCAGGTGAGACAACTAAAGTTTGTCCAGCAATTTGCATGATCTTTGATTTTGATGAGCAAGAAAGATCCATGACCTAAGAATATTAGTAGAGCATGAGAGCAATTTGTTTTGTTAATAAGCCACAGTAGAAGAATTACTACCAACAGTAAGTAAGTAGATATATTGCATACACTCTTGTTTTAGGGTTTTAGGGTGAATATCATGGTTAAAAGCTTGTGTCATGATACATCATGGAAAAATTTTAAGCTAAAAACAGATATAGTCAATAGCTAATCACCATAATTTGAACAGTTCTGGAACTAATGTATGCAGATGTGCTATGCTATAAATCTCTTTGGAACAACTATGACCATGGGTTTTCCAGCAAAGGTCTTCAATTGTTCACCTTGTAGGGATGATCTAGTACTAGTAGTAGTTCTTGTTTTGAACTAAATCCAAGAGGTTGTGATCAATGCTACTCGAGGTAGGCGCGAGTGTTTAGAAAAGCAATGTTTTCTTGGAATCACATGCATGCCAAAAACATATGTGCTGGATAATGATTTTGGCATATAACCTTTGTTTAATTGTTTAAAAGCAATTGCACTCCTTGTGTAAAGAGAAGGCTCAATGATATATTAGTTGGGTAATATATATAAAGATAGGGTAAGTTTGAAATATTTATTAACTAAGTAGGATGGTTGATCACAATGAGTGACCCATGTGGTGACATTTAATTAATCCTCACTTTACATTATTCAAGATTTCATGGTTTTGGGTGGGGATGGGGAAACAACTTGCTTGCTATTTGGATGTGCTAATGCTTTAGAGGCCCACATATTGGGTGTGGATGGCTCTGCTCTAAGGTACACCTAGATGTTGTGTGTAGTCGTTAGGGATCATTAAGGGCCCTCAGAGTTCCAAGTGGGTCCTACTTGGTTCCAAGGTGACCAACATAGATTTAAATTTGGAGCTTAAATTTGGTGGATATTATGACATAACTAGCAATTTAAAGTAGATGCGCAACTGGCAAGGATCCCTAATCTTGCACTTATTACAATAGGGATCGATTCAAGTGCCTCCTAGGGAAGAATGCCAGTGGCCAAAATTTACATAGGTCAATAGGGAATTTCCATAATTGTGAAGAAATCACCCATGGTGGTTCAGTTACAAGTTGCAACTTATCAAACTTGGCAAATTGCAATTGAAGGGAGAGTGGAGCAAAGACCTCAACCAATGGCCACCCATGGGCATGCCCAAAGGTGATGAAAGACAACATGACAATATATTAGGGTACTTGATATTTGACCCAAAGTTGATCCACTGAGCAGATCATTGCACATGCCATAGGGAACCGGATGTTGGCCAGTTGGCCCCCTACATTTGACAATGGTCGAAGAAACAGACAAAGTTGACCATTTTCACCACTCAATAGTTTGCTCATTATTAACATAAAAACAATACAAGCCCATCACGAGTCTTGTACCAGGTCCAAGGGGAAACCAGTTGCAGAAAAATATAAAGTTGCCCAAATTCAACAACACCAAGTACTCCTTGGTTGCCACTTTAGATCTTGTTGCATACCCTGGTGCTATTATGCCCAATGTTTAAAGATTTGCCTCTTGTTGTTTATGGAAAACAAGAGGCGAGGTGACTTGGTTGACTTGGGGATCATGCAGTACTTAATGTTGTGTGCTGTTTTAAAAAAGTTAACGTCTATTTCTTTGAGTGTTATTATTATTCTTTATAGGGACTTGGAGTGGGCACTTTAATGGGTGTGTCTACATATTTTTAAAACGAGGAGAATGAAAATAATGGTATCACATTTGTTTGTGAGTCATGTTCCTCTCAATATGTCCTATGAGGTTCCTTTACGATCAATAGTCATCATAACATGTTTGCCAAAAAGTTGTACTCCGCTAAAGGCACATTCACACTTGTTAGTAATTCAAGTGATAAGTTATCAAAATGCAATGTATGTTCAAACATAACATTGGTTTTTTTTAATAAATAGCTAATGTGTTAAGGGCTATCACTAAGGCTATCATTCATTGATATTGAACATGGTAAACTAACAACAAATCAATAAAATCTTCAAAATATATAGATTTTTGATCAAATCATGATTGGCAAGTTACCAATATGAAACCTAGGATAATAGCTTACTAATCCACTATAAGTTCCCCTTCATCCTCTCTCACAATTCCATTGCACATGTTTGACTCCATTGCATGTACCCAATTCCATCATTGTTCACCTTTGTTGCAAAGCTTTAAAACTAATGTAGTGATAGAAGATCATCAATTGCAAAATTATGCAAGATCAAGGAGAGGGAGAAGAAGGGGAAGGGGGAGACCGTCTCATCAAGTGTAATCGAAAGCATTTTGCAACATTGGGAACACATGTAACATTGCAAGTAGTGCCAAATGTAGGAACAACAATTACAACACTGAAAGTAAACACAAGACCAGGAGCAACACCAAACATAGATTTTGAACCTTCTCACCAATGACAAGGTAACAATTTGAGGTTTTAATTTTGATTTGATGCAAAAAATTGGTTGATCTTCAGTTTCACATGATACCTACCACACAAAAATTGGATAAAATCGTTGATGAATGGCAAAAGATCACAAAGTTGAAAGTTCTTCATAACAAAAAAAATGTGCAAAGATAAATGGAACGGCTTGAATTTTGACTAAAAAAAAGTTGTAGATTATCATATAGGGACTAGCCATCACATTCAATTTTGGGATCTCAAAACTAAAGAATGTGACTGTCATCATCTTCCTAAACAATTCAACTAGGAATTCTATGAGGCTATTCAAACATTCCAAGGAGAAAGGATGATAAGTGCATTTGCACACATTATAGATGTTCATGCTCAAAAAGATGCAGTTTACACTCCATCAAATGTAGGATTAAATATAGATCAAGACTTTGTTGCACCTTGAACATCTATTATGCAAAAGATTCTAGAAAATGATTATGTTGTTAACTATGAAAGAAATGAAGCTACAAATGCAAATGGAGTGTGTGAGTGATTTACATGCCCTCCCTCTAGGGCTATAAATACCTCATAATGAGTTCGCGGTAGACTATAGTTAAGTGATTGATATCCAATGAATTATTAGGTTGCATTTGTAATCCAACATACATTCACAATGATATGAACTAAGATTGTCAAAAAAAAAAAAACTTAATTAAAACCAAGGAAAAATTCACCCATTTGTAATTTGTTGTGATAAATCAAGTTGACTCCTTTGTTTCCAGTGAATGTTGACTCCACTCACTAGTAGAAATCAGTCAAAATGTAACCACTCCATTTATAATTACATGTGACTTGTAATCATTTGCGACTAGATTTGGGAATATTTGCAATTACAAGACCAACTTTCAACTAATTTTTGTCATTTTCACAACTATGATGCAACTATTAGAAATTTCATCCTATTGGTTGCATCAATTTTACATTTATTTTCATCCATTAATAGGTTGATGTGCCCCATTAATCACAATAGTCACCAAATTAGTTGCATCCTAAAGGCATTCTACAATGACATAGGGGTGTATTTTAATGTATGTACTAAAATTATATATATAATATGCATACATATGTATATTGTTCATATAATGAATCTCAAAATTAATATTTGAGCTTTGAAATTTTTTATTGAAATCTGAAAATTGTTATTTCAATTGTTTAAAGCATCATTTGAATTTGAAAATTTTCATTTGAATATGATATTTTCAATTTAAATTCAAAAAGACTTATTTGATCTAAAAATTGATTTTGAATTCTAAATTAAATTTTTGAATCCAAAAATTAGTATTTCAATTCAGAAAATTATAAATTGATCATAAAAATGGACATTTTTAATTTTGAATATTTTAATATGAATATTAAAATTTATATTTCAGCTCTGAAAAAAATTCATTTGATTCGAACCTGAAATTTAAATTCCAAATTATTATTTTGGATTTTCAAAATTAATAATTCAAATCTAAAAATTAGTAATTGAGTCTAGAAATGGACATTTCAGTTTTGAATATTATTATTTGCATATGAAAATTGACATTTCAATTCGGAAATTTTTTATTTAAATTCAAAAAACTTATTTGATCTAAAAATTGATATTTGAATTCTAAATTATTATTTTCGAATCTAAAAATTATTATTTCAATTAAAAAAACTTTCTTAAGCTTAAAAATTGGCAACTTGATTTTAAATACTTTTATTTGAACTTGAAATTTGATATTTGAATTCTGAAGTTTTAAATTTAAATTTTAAGAAATTATTCGACTTGAAAGTTGAAATTTGAATTCCAAATTATTATTTTGGATTCTCAAAATTAATATTTCAATTTAGAAAATTATTAATTGAGTTTAAAATGGACATTTTAATTTTGAATATTATTATTTGAATCTGAAAATTGACATTTCAATTCTGAAATTTGTTATTTAACTTCAAAAAACTTATTTGATCTAAAAATTGATATTTGAATTCTGAATTACTATTTTGGAATCTTAAATTAATATTTTAATTCAAAAAATTATTGATTGAGTTTCAAGGGTTTTTTCTACTAGTGTTATCCATAAAAAAATCACTTTTATAACTAATTATAAATGATTATGTTTATTAAATCTAAGTGATACTAAATAATTATTGGTATAACATAGATTTTTATATTATATAATTTATATTCTTATATTAAAATAAATTAATATGACATTATTTTTAAATCATTGTAATTACTTCAAATAAGAATTAATTAGTATGTGCATAATTATTTTCTAATTGAACATAATTATTCACATTCTTTAATTTATAACTTCAAACCTGAATTAAAAATTTGGAAAAATTATAGTGTAGTTAAAATATTTTTTTATTGATTTTAATTTCACGAATTATTATATAATAATATCATCTTTAAAAAATTTGTGATTAATCATCTATGATAAATATTTTATAGTAATTTTACAGTAATTATGAAAATTAATGTTATGTTTAACAAATTATTGTATTTATAGTTAATAATTATTAAGAGAAAAACATTATTTGACCTATAATATTTTTTACAATAATAAATGGAACTATATAGTAAGTAATGCAATTAGTTGAATAATTATTTTTAAAAATTCGTGTAAGAATTTACTTTTTAATAAAAATTGTTAATTCATTATTTATAAATTTAAAATAAATATTTAAAATATTTAAAATCTAAATTATAGTCATTAAATTAGTTTTACATTAATTATATTATATATAATTCGATCAAATTTTATAAAGTAATTTTTTTAATATTTCATTTATTTAATTATTTATGAGTTATGTATTAATAACTTGTGAGTAACTAGATAGCTAGTTTGTTAAATATTAAGAAGTTATTGCTTATTTAAGTAATTAATAATGAATACTGAATATTTGTAGTGTATAGTTTATAATTTAAATATATGTAAATTTAATCATTATTAATCAAGTGATTATCTAATTATTTAGTACTTGAATTGTTTAAAAATCTAAAAATTATGAAAGTAAGGCATGAAAAAAGTTTTGGAATTACAACTTAATTTGTAAGGAAGTTGCAACTTCAAAACTTATCCCATATTGTTTGTTCTTCATTTCTATTTTGAACATTATATAAACAAGGGGGGTGTGGCCATCCAATTTCACATTAAGAAATTTGTGCACATGGGATATGAGCTAATCAAAAGGCTCAACCCAAAACAAAAAAACAAATAATGCACAATTTTAAAGTACTCACCTCCCCAACCTACTTATCCATTTAACTAAATAGGTACCTAGTTTGACCTACCCATTTAGGTCAACCTATGTACCTACCTACCTAAGTACCTATCTATATGAGTAGGTATTTAGCTTAGGAAGGTAAAACCTACCTACTTAATTTTTTACCTAAGTAGGTAGGTAGGTAAGTAGGTAAAGATTATAGGCACCTATTTATGTACCTACCAACCTAATATTAGTATTTTTATTATTTTTTTCAACATAATGCCACATGGCACATTTACATTGGACCACATGTCATAATATAAAATCATCAAAGTATTTGAATTGAACGTCCTAGATTATTTCAAAATAATAATTATAATAATAATTTAAATAATCAAATATTAAGACACGTGGCAACACATGATTTGCCTTCAATTGCGACCAAAATAGTTGCATCTTAGTTGCATGTGACAATACGTAAACAATGTCAAAGGATGAAATGTATTTGTTGACTTTTTCTTTCATACAATACCCTTTGTCATTTGTGACTAGTTTATCACATGCGACTTGTCTTAGGCCACTAAAAGAACTTTAGTTGCAAAATGTTTCTTACAATTAAAATTTAGTCATAAAGAATAGTCGAAAATACATGTTTTTCTTCTAGTGATTTCACCCATCCAAAATCATCAGAAATAACCTTGTTGGAAAGCTAAGAATTAGGCGCTTCTACTCACTACTTGTTTCAACCTTTGCACCATAGTGGTGATTGGAACATCTAACCCCCAAGTTACTAAATCTAAATTGAATTCACAATAGACCCCCTTTACTTCCAACAATTATATATCTCTAATAGAAAGTTCAATGAAGTTGAATTTTTGTGTGAAGATGTTGTCAATATTAATTTAACACTATGTCAATTTCTAAACTAATCCATTGCTGCAATCAAGAGATCTTGAATTTAAAACAAAAAGTTCAAAGACTACTTTCAAGGAAAAGAAAATTTGTTCTATTGTAACATTTCCTTCTCATGTTCAATCTAGCACCTCCTTCTTGCCAAAATTCCTTTCCAAATCATAAGTCCTTCTCCTTCAACATACGTAAAAGATCATATGTTCAAGGAACCACCCATAAGACCCCTCCTCTAGCTTGTTTTCCCTTGGCCAATGAAAGCTTGTGAAAATCTTTCCTTCTAATCAATGGCCTCCTTTCCTTTCATGAACCAATGGGACTTGAGGATGATTCCATTATCCAATGATGATTATGATAAAAATCTTTGTACCCAATGAGAATATTATAAAGGTTTATATCCTCCATTCAAAATAAGATAATAATCCTCATGACCAATGAACTTGGAAGATCCATCATTTTCCTTACCTTGGTTATCTTGATGGGCCTTGAGCTTGATCATTGCCAATTCTATTTGCTTGGCCCCAACATCCTAATTCTTCATCCTAATCCTTTTAAAATAACTAACCTTTAGGATAATTTACCAATAATAAAAAACAAACATCTTTTGGTTCTTCTTTGGCTAAGTCAACTATAACAATATTAACCTTCTTTCCAACCATGTATTATTCACTTATTTAATACACACTACTATTATCTCCCATGTACTACTTATTTATGTAATACATAGTCAAGTTAGGAGATAGGTTTCCTACCATAATATTTCCATTGCACCCAATCTATCGTTCAATTTAAGTTTTTCATCAATTTTGTCAGAACTAGGCATTTTGCTTCATTACCATTGTTGTGGCCGTCAACCAAACCTCCTAACCCTAACCACAATTATATTTAAAGGAATAATATTTCATGGAATAATTAGTTTATTAGCATGGTGAGCAATTTCAAAAGGCATGAACCTTGACCTACGTCATCAAATGACAAAAGGCATGAATTGCCTCTTGATTTGAATTTGACACAATTGGTTCAGCACAAAGAATCAGTCAATAGAAGAACACGCCTTCGACTAAAGTGTGAGTGCATCACCAAATCGTGGCACTAGAGGTTGGGTGCCAATGCATGCTCCTTAGTTTTGGTGTTAGAAGTCAAACTTGCTAGAGATGGCAAACTAGAAATTTTGTATGAAGGCATCTACTAAAGGGATAAAGCTGTTGTTCTAGTGTGGTCCACAAAACGTGGATTACGCCACTATTGATGGTTGCATGGTCCATTGTTCTAAATTTTGACTAATTGTAAAGCAAAATTGTTCACATGCACTATCCGTCGTATCTTGAGGTTCTTGCAAATAAAATGAATATTTGCTAGGCTATGTTTTAAGGACATGATGGTCATGGCATTGTATCCCTTGTAGAAATTTGTAATAACATGCGAAGAAGCTCATGTTACCTATCTATTTGCTTGAACATTCTATCCAACTATGATTCATGCATTATCAAATAAACCTATTCTTGAGTTCCCTTCAAGGCTTTTGCCATCTTGATGATGACCCATAGAACTAACTAGTCCACTAATTTTCTCATTTTACCTATCATGCCCAGAACATGCCTATGTTTCGATTTTTATGTTTCAATTAAATCACAGGCTTGAACCATTGGAATTCTGCTTCAAAATGCCAACACTAAAAGTTAATACCCATAAACATACACAATATTATAATGTTCAACTTTCAAAGTGAATGACCCATGTAGTAACTAATTCAACTTCATTGATTCAAGGCTTAATTAAGTTTGAGCAATGCGAACATGTGTGAATGAACTTAAAGATGCAAAATGATGGAACACCCTACACCCTATACTATAATTAAAGCTATCCAACTCTAAAATTACATAATTATCAAAAGTTGAATTAATAAGCTTTGACCAACTTGAAAAGCTTATATGGGCTAAAATTTCTTAAATGCAACCCTTACTTATCTTAAACTATTAATAATTGGGAAAATAACCAATAATGAAGCCTTGGATAATGATGGCGGTGAACAAGGGCTTACACAATGCAAAGGAGTTAGCCAAATTTCATTAACTTGGATGATTTGTTGCAATTGAACCAAGGTAATCAATGTTATAATTTTGTGAGTCTTGCAAACACTCCATCAACACATGCAAGCAATCCAATAACTTTAATAGCTCTTGGAAACACAAGCGTAATGCTCAAATGGTCAAATGTTTTTTCCCGGGTGCTTGAAATTGTAGACAAGAACAACAAAATCATAGTTGACACTATGAAATGCATGAGTTCACTCAATTGAAGATTGAGAAGCATTGCAACAAATTCCATCATCAAACTACTAAAGAAAAATTACAATACTTGAAGAGCATAAACATAAAAGTGCATTGCACAAATAAGAATTTGGTTAATGTTTTCATGACTATGAATGCAGCATTATGTCATGTTTTCATGAATGACAAAGTTGTTGAAAAGTTTACATTGGTGGAACTATTGTTATCATATTCAAATGTAGCAAATCCAAATGTAAATATAACTGATGATGTAGCAAGTCCAAATGTAAACATAAATGATAATGATGATGAACAAAACTAAAAAAATGAAAGGAATAATTTAATGATGTAAATGAAGAAGATTTTGAAACTCTGAAATCAAACTTGATTATTTTCAATTTGAAAATGTTGAAATAACTTGCTTGCATGTGCATTCTAACGAACAATAGAACATGGCATTGCTCAATGCTTTCGAATTTGAAACCTATGATTTTTGAGATATTGTTATAGTTGAATTATTTGTGCAATTTCAGACATTTCATTGCTTTGTAAAGGTACATATTTAGTTTCAACTTTAGTGCCTACCTATGATTCATCTCTCATCCTTGCACCTAATTGATCATTTTCAAACTCAATTGGGCCATTAGAATATTTATATCCTCATCCTTACCATTCATTATCAAATTATGTAACATGTAGCAATAAATGACAACATTAAACAAAAAAAGGATATCTAGGCTCGTCTTGAGCAATAGTTCCATGAACATTTGCTTCAAAATCCCAAAAAAAATCACCACAAGGTTTTTGCCACAAAACAAATGTTGATTTAACAATGCTTCAAGAACCGTGTGCCTAACATTGATTTGCTTATGAGACACCATCAACCAAGGCAAAATGGGATATCTCTTGTCACCAAGGATGTATGTCTTGGTCCCTTCTTATCTATGTTCAATTGCAAACAAGTTTCCATCAGTTTCCCAATGATACATAGAAGAAATCTACAAGATTCAAGCGTTATTCACCAAGTTGGGAATGTTAACAAAAATGTCGTGAAACCTCCTATGGTGATCGACCACTACTTGCATCTAAATGTTGTAACCTTTAGATTTGAATGAATAATAATCATCTTCAACAAAATTTTCACACCCCGACTTTTGCAAATGGATCAATGTTGCATTGATAGCGTTATGGATTAATGGCAAGCCACAAAGTTCTTTGAATTTGGCCATATCTTCAATGAAATCACTCCCCTCATGCCATTTGATTTGAAGTTTCAACACTACATTCATAATATAAATAAATTCATACAACACCAAATGCATAATAGATTTTTTAATAACGAAAAGCTCAGAATAATGTAGGTATTGAAATGCATGAGCTACAAGCCACATGAATATTCATAGGCACCAAAAATCGAAACTTCATATTCTACTTTTCCATCATCAACTTTAATTTCAATGTTGGATGTTGTACCAACCTTCTATTCACATGAAAATGTTTGATCCAACGATGATCATCATATTGCATCATAAAAAAAAGGGAATATTAGGTGGTCGTTTTGGCCTTAACCTAGTTGCCAAGTTCCCAACTCCCCAAGAATTCATAGACACATGACATTTAAAACAAATGAAGAATCAAATCATTATGCATTATTCTTTTTTAATGCACATTATCATCTAGAAAAAGAGAGTCATGAAGTTCAACTTTTGTGCCATAGCCATGCTTGATCTAATCTTGCACCTACATAACCAATTGAAAGAACAACAACAAAATAAATGACCTCAAATGATGCATTGCAACAAAACCAAAAGTAAAGTTCTATAATCTTAAAGGTCAGAACAAGAAATGCAAGTGAAGCTTGCCCCCTTCTACAATGATTGCGTGAATACAATTCAAGAACAAGAGTGTGCATACATAGTGATGATGAAACATTTGGGCTTTGGTGCTTTTGTGCATGCAATTTCATCATTAGCCACTATTTTCTTTTTGGCAAAACTTTTAAATAAACTTGTGATTTTGGAGGTTTTCAATCATTAGAAGTGAAAAAATAAAATTTTGAAAAATGGTGAGATTAAATTTTATTGGTTTTCAAAATGTAACCAAATATATTGAAAGATAATCGTCAATGTGTACTTCTTATCTAATTAATAGCCATATTCAACTAAATCTTTTGCATCATTAAAAAAATCCTAAATAAAAATTCTATAATGTTGGTTGGATTTTAGAAAGCAACACATTATACATAGTGACAGATAATAGGCTTAACTTTTTGATGCCACCTTGAACAACTATAAAACTTTTCATAGTGATAACGCTACTTACCTAAATTGGAGCACCTTATGTGAACATGAATAGTAAACAAACAAATAAATAATAGGTTAATGGAGTTAGTAAATTTTGGAATTTATTAATTAATTAACATTTTCCCTTGTTATTGATAGCATATCAACAAGTGTGAATTGGCCTTAAGTACAATACATTTGCTTTAGTTCTACTCTTTGAATCTTGGGAATGTCTCCACTTTAGTTTTTTGTGATTGACCTTCAAGAACACCCATCACAACAATCAAATAGATGGTTCTAATTTAAGTACATACACACATATGTTTTTGGTAGGGATCGATACATACAAAACACTACTAGGGATATTCTTAATGAGCAAACTAAAAGCTTGCACTAAGTGGGGATTCCCTTTTTAGTGTCAAGGATCTCTCTATCTAAGGCTCTAGGTAAGGAATTTCTTTTGATTTGCCTCGTCCAAAAAAAAAAAAAAACATTGCCTCAAAAATTTAGTAGGGACTCTTTCAATTTCCTCATAAATGTGCTTGCACTAAACATCTAATGTTACCTATATTCACATTAATCCAACAACCATGAGTTCTTGTCTTCTTGTCAGGGAAAGTTTGTGCACCAACACTTATAACAATAAGTTAAATTAACATCTAGTAATAAGAATTGCAAGCCTTGGATTATATTTTTTAGCCTATATATATATATATATATGTTGTCACAGTCACATATGTGAAATTCTACACGGTATTATAGTTGTGCAATTGAATTAAATGAAAATGGACAACTAGAATTACATTAACATCCTTGTTGCATAAGCATTATACGGGAAGGAATGGGAAGCATTTCAAGTTTAATGTTGTGACTGTGATGTAGCTATGTAGCTGCATGAGTTGTAGATGGTCATTCTTGATATATGTGGGTAGTTACAAGCAAATACTTAAATTGGACTCCACAATTCTGTGATCTTTTCTACACAAGACTCAAGATGGTCCCATAAATGGCATTGCTATAAGGAAAATAATATTTTAAAAACATCTTGTTTCCATTTCTTCATAGTATGCATCAGTGCTTTTGTTTTTTCTAAAAAACAAATTTGTCTTTTTTTCTTTTAATTTTATTGGAAAAATATTAACCAAAAAATTTATATCAAAAGCTTGAAATAAAACCTTGGTTTGCATGAGCTATGTGTAATTTCATATTTGATTCCCTTTTGATGCAAATCATTGTCCTAACCATTGTTTGGGTTGCCTAATGTGAAAACCTAAATTGAAAACATGTACATTACACGTTTTTCATCCATTTTTAATTTATTTATTTTCAGTTACACATTTTTAATTCATTTTCACCAATTTATTTTTTATTGCACCTTTTAAATTATTTTTCCTTCAATCACATTGTAATTCATTTTTAAAGATAAACTTTTAATTGCACATTTGTGGAAACTAACACTCACCCAAATGCACATTCATAGCTATTATGAACATAGATGTATATTACTTTGTAACTTATACATGTACTATACTTAATGGTCATCATTTTCCTCACGATGGTAATAGACACACCCTCTTCTATACTTATCTAGATTTCAAAAGCTTCCAAATTTTAAGTTAGTTGGAAGACTTGAAGAGTTTGTAACATGCCACCCCAAATCTTGGAACATTCCATAACTTCTAGTAGTCATCTACTTGTCAAGCCAATGCATATTCCATCTCTAAGACTTTGATGCTAACTAAACAAATAGTTATGGCAACTAAAAACATCTTCCTTACAAGTATATTGCAATTATTGTCCCTTATATCATGTGGGCCTTATGTGTTGGGAGCACCAAAAATCTTAATTTTTCATCCATTCCAATGATTTTTCAATCCAAAATGTTTAGAAAGATTAACCTAGGATATCACATAGGTATACCATAACTAGAATCTTGAGTTAGAAGCTCTTCTTGCATGCAATAGTAATCAACAATACACCAAGGTCATTTTGGAAATCAATGGCAAATGTTTTTTTAATATCAATAAAAGCATGCCAAAGTATCAATACAATGCATTTTAAAGTTGTTGTGTGTTCTTTATTCATGGTGCATATGCAGTGGGTAATTAAGGTTAATATCAAATAGTGAATGTTGATATAGAAGAAAAATATTGTCATTTAAAGACAATGACATAAGATGTACTAAATAATGGGATGGAAATAGATAAATATGAATAAGTTAGTTACCTCGTCCAAAATGAAAAAAAGTCAACACAGATGTTAAGGGTGAATGTTTTTATAATTGTAATAACATTTGTATCTATTGTCATTTGCAAAATCACTATGGACAATGTAGATAGCAAGTCCACACAAAACATGAAAAATAACCTTATCACTGGTGTCCTTGTGAATGGATTCAAACCAACAAATTAAATACCAAAAACCTCCTAATAACAATCCACTAGATTGTTGGTGGTTATTGATGGGTAAGTTTCCTAGTCTATGTAATTAACTTGGAGGCCTATTAATGACTTATCTAGTTACTAATGGTATGTGTAGACTTATTATCTCCAAGTTACTAAGGGATGAAGTTACTAGATTAATTATTTCTTGATAATAAGATGATTCACAAATGGCAAATCATTATCTAAGAACTTGTGAAGGAGAATTGAACAAGCTCCTTATTTTGTAAGAGAAAATGAAGTGCCCTTGCATGTAACTAATGGGTGGTAAGGAACTTAATTCCTTCATTATCTCTTGTTGAATTCTTGGACTTGGAGTGAAGTTGGTAAGGAGATTATGTACTTTGGTGATTGGAATGCAAAAGAAGAACAGTTTAAGTCTAAAATAAAGTCTAAAATAATGATTATACTTGAAAACCCTCCCCGAATGTGGATTGGGGATTATTGAGTTCATGAATATACATTTGACAACCATATCATAGATCTTATTCCGAAAACTTTGATTAGAAATGTTTGGTGTTATTTGGGTTTAAATGACATATTGTAGTTAGTTAGTTATTCATGTCAACTAGCATCACATGGTCTATAGAAGTGTGTTGTTCCATTACCGAAAAGACATACCTCTTAAGCCACATTCATAGTTTTTAATGGTGCCTTTTCCTTGGATATAATTTTTTTTTAAAATATTCATTATACATGAAATATATCTTCATATGTCATGATTTAATATGGTATCAGAACATGGTTTCATAGAGGCCTAAAAATATGAATGCTATATTAGTGTTTCATTTTAGAAGGATGTTAAGGCCAAAATTGTTCTAAAAATGTTCCATCACCATTCCACATAGTGGACATATTATATTGTCAATATTATACAAAGCCAATATAAGGAAATGTCATTATAGGATAGAGTGGCAACATAGGGCTAAGTGATTAAGATTGGTTGATAATTTGAATTCATGATGGCAAGAAATCATCTGGACTTATGGGAAGAGTTATGAGTTTGTGATCATTACAACATTTGAATAGTTTTTTAGGAATAATAGAAACTCATGATAGGAGCTAGAGATGAATTTTGATAAAAAAAAACATTAGTTTACTAAATTTTATTTGTTTGTTTTTGTTTTTGGTTTTTTAGTTCCATATAGTCTAAATCTATTTTTAGATTATTATAAATGTTGCATTGTTGTATATATGGATGCGAGAAGGAATTTTGTTTGGACTTATCCTTTGATTTTTTGTAGTTGGTTAACACTAAATATTCTGAAAATCTACATGATAATATGTTGAACCACAAAACTAAAGAATAAACCAATGAAAAAATATTAATATTTACCATTTGGCAACCATCCCCAATAATGAATCTAGGGTAAAGAATTCAAGATTCCATGAATTATTATTTTTGAATTTTTTTCTTTATAAACATAGAAAGTTATTATGTAATTTATTATTATTATTATTATTATTATTATTAATTGTTTTTACAAATTCAATATTGGTTAAGAAGTTGTCAGGATTCAAATATGAGTAAAATGGTTGTTGTAAGGATTTAAATATGTAGCAAAAATAAATACCAAAAAGAAAAATAGAATGTGGATGAACATGAATCACATGGTGACTTGAAGCTTATACATACAATTAGATCAAGTTGCAATTTGATAGGATGAAAGAAAAAACGTAAAAGAAATGGAATTGTAGATGTTGAATGAAGCAACATAGTTTCATACTCAAGAAAAAATACAATGCATTGTGTCAAGAATACCTAAGATAGAAGAGTGACCTACAAGGTATAAAACATTGTCAATAGTAATTATGGAACTTCATGAAACATTTACTAATAGGGCAATGAGGCAACCCAATATTTGACAAAGGTTGTCATTGAAGGCAATAACTTTAAAAGTTGAATTGGAAGGATGGGGAGATAATGCATTAAAGGTTACCCTTGCAAACATAAATTTTGATTTCTAGAAATTCATTTTGGATGAGCTTGGGGATATGCCCATGTGAACTTGTCAAAAACAATGCACAACATATGGATTCAAGAATTGGGGAAAAAGGAAACTTGCTTATATGCTACAACATTTTATGATTATGTTGGAACTTTTAAGCAAATGACATTATATTATCATTTGAAGAATTATGGCCAATCTAGAAAAAGGCCTCATAGGGATGAACTTCTCTTGCATAAAACAACACAATTTGGTGACTTAAAACAACTTGAAAACACATATCTAAAATATGCCTTAGGCTCATCCTTCAAAGTCAGAATTGCACACATGGAAGGTGAAGAGATCTTTCACTCCTACAAACGAAAGGTAAACTTGCCTTTTAATCAAAACAAGATTCACATAAACATGATTATGTCAATTATTTCAAGTGCATGTCAACATCCAAATTGGCAAATCACATGTGCAAATTAAATGGATTTTTGATAATGCTAATCCTTATAAAATATGGAGCTTTTGAGGTTTTGGAAGCTCCATGTGGAGATGAAGTATGGCATAGAAAATGACATCCCCTTACATTGCACATTTAATGTTCATCATTGCAAAAAACCACCAACCATTTTTGTGTTGCAAGGATAATTACCAAGTTGATTGCCATTGGTGTTCCCACCTTCATTTGTTTTGGTTTATGGTCTCAATTCCCAAATGCACCTCTCAAAATTCACAAAATTTAATTATATGTAGATGACATGTAAATTAGGGGGGTTCAAAATAGGGTTGTCATAGCCTCCTAATGTTTATTAGGATGTGACATGTCCATTTGGATGTGGATGTTGATGCTTCCAAACATCACATTAGAATAATGTCAACATAGGTCAATGCCCAAATTGGGTTGCTTGGGGTAAGGTTTAATGTGACCATAATTTGCGTTGTTTTGTTGCACTAAAGACTATGGCAATCAAAATGGCGTTTGATTGCCATAAGCACCTAATGATTGAAATAGTTTTAGTTGCCACAAATAGTTGATGATTGAAATCATTTCGATCACCATAGGTAGACGACAACCAAACCTATTTTGATCACAAAAAAATTTGGTCACCACATAAGAACTAACAACCAAACTATGACAATTGAAAATGCAAATTTTCAATGTTTTATGAGCGAATTTCTTTTTTTTTAGATAGAAAAGTTGGGGAAATCAAGGAAAACTTTAGGTTTTGAGTGTAAATTCAACCACATTTCTTATATTTTGGTTAAATTTCACAAAAAATTTGACACCAATTTTTTAAAAAAAGACTATGGAAGGTTTTCATTTGCATAAACAATGTTGTTTGAAATTAATATTTATTAATTATATTCCATTATTTGATGTGTATGACCTTTTATTGGAACATTTTATATTTAAACATGGACACATGGATTTTCCAGCATGTCAACATATTAGCAAGGAAATAGTTTGGGGACATGAAATGATGGGATGTATGCTATTATTTATAGTGATGCACCCCTAAACTCCTTAAGGGACCCAAATGTAGGTCACAAAGTGAAACAACAAAAAAAGAAAAAAGCAGGGGCACGCTCCTTAGCTTGCAACACTTTGGGGGCATGAGGGCGTGTTAGAGCTCTAAGATGGGACTAGGATGAACTCATAAAAAAGAGTTCAAGATGAAATCAACTTGCACAACCAAAAAAAAAGGACGGTTAGTGCAAGTTGAATGTAAGTGGTGCGACGAACTCAGTAAGGACAACTTCAAACACAAGCTTTACATGGCCCATAACCTTTGGGAGGAGGCACCACTCCCCTCCCTATAGTACATTCTATGCTTCTCCACAAGGACTACATCCAAATGGCATATTTCCTGAGAGTCCCAAAATTGGGACCCTTGTTGTCATGAAACATTGAATGCTCGTATCTTTCTCAAATCAACTATGTTTTGAACATATGAGGGCAATATCTTATAGCCCTTATAAAAATATTTCCAATGGTGTATCTTAAACTCCAATCAAAGATTATTTAACCCCTATTCTAAGGGGATTTGTGGTTGGGAGTAAAATTCTTAATTTGATTCCCAACCTTTTTCTTGGTCATAACTCATGCATTTTAGGTCTAAATGAATAATGCAAGGGCACTTTAGGCTTTTAAACTTCAAGACCTTTTGAATTGTATTTTGAGGGCCCAATTGAGTGCTTGGTTGCCTTTTCAACCAAGCTTTGAACATTTGAGACTATTACACAAGTGTAATTCCCAAAGTGGGAGTGCATTTAAGAGTCATTGGATTCCATTTTTTGCACTCTCCCCATTTGTGAGAGTGTGTTTCATGCCTGAACACACTATTTTGATCCATGGGCCCTTACACTCTACATTTTATCGCGAACCTAATGTTAAGGTTGCGACATATAACTTTAACATGTGCACAAGGAGAATTGTGTAATACTAATGAAAGTGAACCAAAACTCGTGAAATTCTAATCATGTTGAATGAAAAGCCTACTATTACTCAAATTTCAAAAATAATCACACTTGACATCATGACCCTTTGACAAAACTTCATTTTATTAAATCAAAAGTCCAAAACACATCACTTTTGATAATTCATATATGCAACAATTACAAACAACTTATGGTTGCATCTAGTAACATTCCTTAGGTGGAGTTTAGTTACATGGAGACCCCAACAGCATGCGCATGGCATGTTGGACATTTTTTTGAGCCTTTGGATTAACTTTGTACATATCATGAATCACTTTAATAAATGACATCTTAGTTGAATTGTCCAAGAAGTAATATGCATCCCAATATTCACCCCACATCACATTTGATGGCTTGCCCACCAAATATGCCTTAGACCTTAGAGTTGTTTGGTGTTGATTTGCCATACGTTAAGGGCCCATTAAAGTAACTACTTTAATAACACTCATCCACAAACCGGGAAATTCATAATTCCCAACTTGCTATGAATGAAAAACAGTTTTGGGCCACCCACCATCATGTTTTTTGGAGAACTCCATACATAAATGGAGTCACCTTTTGCAAACATTCAACTTCACCCCAATTGTAAACGCCAACATACACAAGATTTAAGTTGTCAGGTGGAGAATGCGACATAATGTTGTCCTTTAACAAGTCATTATGCAAAATCCCACAATGATGTCATTATGAGAAATCATGCCATTTTCCAAAAATAATATCCAATAAATCAACTTTTGGGAACTTATGAGCCTTCCTCAAGCATTGATTCCACTGTTTGAGCCACAAAACCTTCTTCTCATTACTCACTTAAAAGGACACAAGAACTTGCAACTTCTCCATCATTATTTCAAGATCGGGATTCATATTATTATGAACATGTACTTGTTGAAAAAACTTTGGACCAAGTGATGGGTCATAGATAAAAAGTCTTTTATGGAATGTTGTCATGTGCTCCTTTCAGACATTCTCCAAGGTTGTTAAAATCGATGTGATGCAACCATTTTGCATTAGGCGTCACATCGACACCCATCAATATGGACATAAGAAAAAAATTGTTAACATTTGGATTGCCCCCGTTACAATTAGTGACCGAAAACGGATTTTGATCACCAATTCTACAACGATCAAATTTTTTTGGTCACTAAGCTTTGGTGATTGAAACATTTTGGTTGCCAAGCCTGTGATGACCAAAAACTTTTGATCGCCCTCTTTTCAATGTCACATTGTGGCCTTGCCATTTACATTAAAGATTATTTTAAGGCAAAATAAGAATTATGCAAATTCCAATATTTCACCATGCAAAACTATAATCTTTAAAAAAATCCTTTAAAAGAAACCAAATTCCTTCAAAATATCA
>Ga0116231_10002718_pt1 | contig 36954 bp, 38 predicted proteins | sample S1TSphgellanicum_2_FD_89695 | JGI IMG/M metagenome (GOLD analysis project Ga0116231, IMG submission 89695) | Host-associated microbial communities from peat moss isolated from Minnesota, USA - S1T2_Fd - Sphagnum magellanicum MG | ecosystem: Host-associated > Plants > Peat moss > Unclassified...
CTTCAAAATGGTCCATTCTGTGAAGCAGAAGGCCCCATGCCAGATTTTGCTGGACTCCACAGAGGGGTGTAACCCCAAGGTAAGTGGGTAACTGAAGCACCTAGGTGGCATCCTAGGTGGCACCCTAGGTGGCACGCACCTGTGCATTAGGCACGGGTCCACACTAGTTACATATAGTAAAGGACGTCGGGATGTGAAGCATCATTTCATCCATCTGTCTCGTCATCCATCCGTCTAGTAAAAGGCATTGTGCCTGCTTCACTCCCTGTTCAAATTTTTTGGCTTGCCCAAATTCCTCAAGCACCTTTCTAGGCACAAGGGCCTGTATCTGGCATGTTCATTAACACATTATCACATGTGTAAAGTCTAAATGTATTTAAATGTCCATATTTCAATAACATTGAAGTACTCGGCCTTCCGGATTTTAGAAATTTACTTTTAAGGTTAGTCACTTCAAAAAAAAAAACAAGAAAAAAATATTGTTGCTTTACACAGGGGAAGGTCTCCTTGTCGGGACTTTCTGGATTTTTGACCTCCCTATTGATTGAAGGATCTCAAATCCGAAAGGCTCTCATAGCGAGACTTTCTCCTATCCTATATATTAATTCATTACGTCCGTCAGTGTGTTAGTCTGTCTTTTACTTATCTCTTACTTCTTTCGATTCCTGGCCCCTCTTTTTGTACGTAGCTTCTTTTTTTTTGGCGTAATCCCATTGGCTCCCGTTCCCTGTGGAGTGTTTTGGGGGGTGGGGGAAGGGAGAGCCTGGTGAAGCACGAGGTGAGGGGGACCAGCAGGGGGGGCCAACACGGGTGGCAGGGGCCAGCAGGGGGGGGCCAGTGCGGGCGAGGGGGGGGACGGGCGAGGAAGGATCGGGCGAAGGGGACCAGCACGGGCCGGGTGAAGGCACGAGCGAGGAAGGACCAGGCGGGGGGAGCTCGACGGGTGCATTATGCATCGAGTTCACACTAGTACATAGTTATTTCAATAATATGTATTAGCATGTGGACATTACTGGCCATTAGATTGCTCTAATTAAGGGTATGGAAGCAATTCTTTGTTATTTGGGCACCCCAAATGAGGGCCCTGTTGCAAGGCACAATCATGTGTCTCTCACATAAGGATCTGCAGGTTTTCAGGCCTTCTTACATGGCATCAGTCATGGTGGGCAATTCTACCATTTCCTACTTATTTATATCTATTTACAACCTACCTAAGCCAATTTAGGGCCTATTACAAAGCTTTACACCAGTAAATGGGCAGGGATAACAGATTTTCCAGGTGCCCGTTACCAGGCGAGCGGGCTGGTGTAGGCTTACCCTATCAGGCTCGGCCAATGATCAATAACCTAGCAGAATCTGCCATGCCCAGCATATTTTCTAGTAAAAACCACGTGGATAACCAATTAGAGCATCTCCACTGGTGCTGAGTACGTGACTACAGACGTTAAAATTTATTGTGAAAAAGTCAAAATGTGCTGGTTTAGCTCAGAAAATTGGATTTCTGCACCAAATTCGTGTAGCTTGTCGTGGCTGGTGAAAGTTGCAACACAATTGTGCACCTCCGAAAAAGAGTAATAAATTGGACCTGACTGCAGCTCAGTATTTCTGATTGGTTGATCATAACGATTGGTCCAGGTGGCTTGCTATTAGTAGTTCCCACATATATGCAGTTCCGGTTCCGGTTGCAGTTTTATTGGTGGGGTTGCCAAAAAAAAAAACAGCTATACTTAGACATTTAATTTTATTTATCAAGAGTGACATGTTGAGCACCGGTAGAGATCCTTTTAGCTTTGCAATTTTAGCTGGGTTTGTTCTTCAGTTGGACCTAGTTTCAACCACATGTTCACACAAAAATCAGGGGGCACCTACTTAATTCCAAAGTAAAAAGGATAACTTTTCCTTCACGGATTGTGATCCAACAAGGATGATTTGAAAGACAAGCTAAAAGTTACTTTGTGAATTCCATGTGTATTTGAGAACAGCCCCCTTCCACCTAGGAATGTGCTGATGCTGATACCGTGATTCATATGTCAAGCATGTTCTCTACCATTTGATTTGCATCACAAGTGAAACTGACGGCACCAAAAATGGAACCAGCAAATGACTGCCTGCTGTAACTAGGAAAAAGCCTAAAACACTGCTCAAATAGGTCTAAGATGCCCAAACTAGTCTTAAGAAAAATAATTAAAAAATATTTCAGCACTAAAAAAATAATTTAATTTGTGCTGAAGCTGCCAAGATGCTATGGTATTTAATTTGTGCCAAACCAGTCAAGATACTGCAATATTTTGCACATTTTGAGCCTCATTACAACAATGCAAATTGTCAATCTTTCTTCATGTAAGGAACTAATCAGCTACTAAACTAATTGAAATCTTTTATTTGGAGGAGGGTGTGGTAGCATTGGACAAATAGAATGGCAATGGATCTGCACTTGTTTGGAGTTGTACAAGAAAGTGGGAAAAGTATTTTCGGGTACTTTCTCTTGTCTACCAGTGAAAGTTTCCTGCCAACATGAAAGGCACATTGCCCTATCAAATTCTTACGTTGATTCCCATGTAAACAAAGTCCTTTCCCCTTGTTTACTCAACTGAATGAGGGCCAGTGATGACATACGCCATCTTTTTTCTTGTTTTTCTTTTTGCTCTGATGATGAAAATGGCACTCTTAAGGAATAAAGTTTGAGAGGTCTACATAAAATAGGATTGTGCTCTTTGCACAGTTTTGGGAAATGTATAATTGTACACTCCCGTGTCCCGGACGGTGGCAGTGGGCACTATTCTAACTTTATGTAATGACGTAACGACCTGGTGCACCTAAGTAGGCCACCCCGCTGTACAGGTAGTAACTGGTTCTGGTTCAGTAGGTTGGGTGGCTAAGTTGCGCCCAAAATGGGAACCACTATGGTGGACTCAGTCAGTTAAGTGGCTAGGAGGATCTCCACATGTCACTCTAGAGAATAAAATTAAAATGTCTAAGAATAGCTGTTTTTTGGCAACCTCGCCAATAAAACCGTAACTGGACCTGCATATACATGGTAACTACTAAGCAAATCACCTGGACCAATCAGAAATACTGATCCGCAGTCAGGTTCAATTTATTACACTCTTTTTTGGGGGTGCACAACTATGATGCTCTAAATATTATAAAGAATACAAGTGACAGAAGAAATAAAAAAAAAGAAATCCCATGTTTCTTTTCGTAGAGGAAAGGTCCACCTTTACACCTTTCCCAAGTTTTGAGCAGCAGCACTCTCGCCTGCCGGCCTAGCGACCGCTGCCTTAAATCAAGGAAGGAGTTTAAAAAGACGCTTTTCCTGTACTGCGTCAAGACCAGCTGTGATTTTTCCTTGTATTTTCAGGACGCTCCCTAGCCTGAATTTTGCAGTAATTGAAAGGTACCTTCCGAAATGTGGAAGGTACAGTTTTCAAACTCGGCTATAGTTTCCATATTTGTATCGTTTTTCACATTTTATCAGTTTTTGTCTTTATCTGTACAGGGAATCCAAAAGAAAAATCATCAGTTGCCTTTACGCAAGGGAAGGGTCTGAAAATAGACCCTTCCGGATTTTTTTACCCATTTGATCTCAAATCTAGAAGGGTCTATTTTCAGACCCTTCTCCTAGACATACCCCCCCCCACCCCCAACAACAATTACCTCGTAGTTAACAATTACCTCGTAGCACCTAAATGGTACCATGGTAAAAAAAACCCCGGATTTCTTTTAGGTTGTGTCTGTCTGCTGTCATTTTCGCAGCTTGTGCATTCAGACGGCACCTTATAACCTTGAAAGTTCCTCCACCGAGATGAGAGGAGAAACTTTTCAGATGTAATGCCCCTCATTCCCCTAAACCTAACATGTAAAGATGGTGTCCTATGAGTAAATCTCAGGGTCTCAGAGTCCAAAGTCAGCATTTCCTAGGTCAAATATGGCCACTACATGGCCTCACTCAAGAATCTGAATGCGCCATTACAGCAGCCTAGGGTCAGTTTCCACGTTGACAAAAAGAATAATTTTTTTTTTCCAAACAATGAATTCGTTTTTAAAATTTGAAATTCATATATTTTTCCATCATCTAGTATAATATTGTGATATGAGTAGTGAAAATATTCAGAATGTAGCGTATGATAATTATTCCTGAAGGAATGCGTTTCTCTTACGTCTCACTGTTTCCTGCACTTCAAGCGTCTCTACTTGCTGTCTGAAGTTGAGATGAGAAAGTGCGGAAAGAGTGAGTACCTTCAAGACTCAGGACCTCAAAGAAATTTATGGACATTGCTTCCTGTTGTTGTTGATCTCCTGCAGCACGTATCTTGTGTGAACAGACCTGAACTATTGTCATGAAGATTGAGGATTTCTTTTAAATACACAAAGATCTGCTGTCCCTCTCCTAACTTTGGGTTTGCAATTTTGCCACTTGTAACTGTAATGGTTGTTGCTTTTTTCATCATCCGCATGATTCTCCCTCGCAACGCAATGTTTGAAAGTTGAGCTCCCTGAGTCCATGTCTTGCGTGCATCGCGTTTTCGACAACAACGCGAAGAATTGTGTGCGAGAGAGAAATTGTTGAAAAGGGTGGTGAAGGGAGGCAGAGATCTTGGTGTCGAATTTCGTGAGAGATGGCAGTATCTGAGATTGAGGAAGCTGATGTTGAGGCACCATTGCTGGTCCGCGTACAAGAGGCTCCACCTCGCCCGCCATCTCGTTCCAAGTTTGTTCTCCTTCTAGGTTTGTCGCATCATCCTCATCATTCATGGCTTCTGGTTTCACTTCTTGGAGGAATCGTCTTGGATTGACTGTGTTGATGAGTCCTTCACATTGCATGTGGTTCCAAACCGTGCTTTTGATAGAGGGTCGAGTCTTGGGTGGGAGTCGAGAGTCCCGGGAGAGTCGAGGGTCTTGGGCGGGAGTCCCGGGGCAACTGTGATTCATTGTATCCTGGTCTTCTTTTGGGTGCCTGTTTCTTCAGTTTCAACCTCTAGTTTCTTGAATTGCTCTGCAAGCAGGTTGATACATATTACATCTTCCAAAATTGCGAAGTCCTTTGTGGATGGTATGCAGAATTTCAGTAGCTTCCAGACGACGTAGAATTGTGTTGGCTTCGTCTCAGAATTCTAAGGCTTCCCTACGAAAATCCAACAAGTATAATATCCCCATACTCTCCAGCTCTATATCGCGAAAATGATCGAAGCTGTTGGCAAAGACCCAATTGTCCATCTGCTTGTCCATCAAGCAGATGGACAATTGGGTCTTTGCCAACAACTTCGGGTAGGAACTCTTGACTCGGAGGATTTGAGAAGAAGATGGATTCTGACCAGATATCATGGACTTGGGCTATGACAGGTTTCGTCGTCACCACTATAGTTTTGGCTATTACACTAGGATACGGGACCTCGATGCAAAATGGAGAGTCCCATGGTGGATTTCGTCATGAGCGGAAGAGGGTGGTGGAGGTTGATTTCGCAGTGGTGGCAGCAGACGAAGAAAGATGCTCTGCAATTGGCCGTGATTCATTACGATTGGGGGGGAACGCAGTGGACGCCACAGTGGCCACGGCCTTGTGTCTGGGTGTTGTGAATCCCATGGCGAGTGGTATTGGGGGTGGCGCCTTCTTGCTGTTGCGCTTAGCAAATGGGAGTTCAGAAATCTACGACATGAGGGAGACAGCACCTGCTGCAGCCTCTATGGTAATCCTCACTAAAATTTAACTTATGTGTGTCGTCTCGACAGATCTGCATCCTGCTTTCAGAATTTTGAAATTTAATGATTCTGAGAAAATCTGTGTTGACAGGACATGTATGAATCTGACCCAGATTCCAAACTCAAGGGTGCATTGTCAGTCGGAGTTCCCGGTGAGCTGGCAGGACTTTATATGGCATGGAAACGACATGGACGGCTACCTTGGGAAACTTTAGTGCGTCCAGCGATCTATCTTGCAGCAAATGGCTTTGTGGTTCAACCCTATTTGGCTCATCATATTCAATCAGCAGCAGATGATATACTGGCTGACAAAGGGCTTGCAGACATCTTTGCACCAAATGGAAAGCTCCTGAGCATTGGTGACATATGCTTGCGGAAGAATCTTGCACAAACATTGAAAGAGGTAGCAAAACATGGACCAAGTGCTCTTTACAATGGAGCCATTGGAGAGAACCTTATCACTGATGTTCAAGCAGCAGGCGGAATTTTGACTGTGCAGGACTTAGAGCACTACACTGTGCAAATTCGACAGCCAATTGTGACAGAGACCATGGGATTCACAGTTTTGGGGATGCCTCCTCCTTCCTCTGGTGGTGCTTGCATTGCTTTGGTACATCACTCAGATTTTCCATCTCCAGATTTGGTTTCAAACTAGAATGGAAAACTTGGTAATGAATGCTGTAGTTTCACCTTTCCTCATTAGTGAGATTTCTCTTGTGCAGGTTCTCAGCATTTTCTCTTGTGTGTAGATTCTCAACATTCTAGCGAAGTATGGAGATATGGTTGGAACTGTAGGAGTGCTAGGATTGCATCGAATGATAGAGGCTTTCAAACATGCATATGCAGTCCGCATGGGTTTGGCAGACCCAGCTTTTGTAAACATCACATCTGTATTGGAGGATATGCTAAATCCTGATATTGCTGCTGAGCTCCAGAAACTCATATCTGACAACACTACCTTCCCATCTGGACACTATGGGGGCAGGTTAATTGGTTTCTTCTCTTCCCATTTCTCTCAAAAGTAAAATCAAAGTCTTCAAAATGTAGATTTGCATATGCATATATTGTTTTTGGTCTTGATGTAAATGAAAGCTGTGGTAAGATTTTGAGTTCCTTGAATGCATGTCAATTAATATATTGTTTTCAACTTTGGAAGGTGGAGTCAACTTGAGGACCATGGAACTAGCCACTTTAGCATTGTGGATGCAGATCGAAATGCTGTTGCAATGACCACAACTATCAACTTTCCATTTGGATCCAAACTTCTGTCTCCATCCACTGGAATCATACTCAACAATGAGATGGATGACTTTGCTATCCCATCTTTTGTCCCACCTGGTCACCTCCCACCTCCCCCCCAAAATTTTGTGGCACCCAATAAGCGTCCTCTGTCATCCATGTCTCCAACCATTGTGCTACAGGTATTTACACCCATCTGTCCCCTCACCCTCTTTGCATGACCAACCTATCAGGGGATGGTCACATAATAGGGCCCTAGTTAGCCCAATGGGTGGATCTCATGCTTTTAAGCATGACAAAATAACAAGGGTGAAAAATCCACTAGTGGGTTTATGTTGAGAGAACACACAATTCTATGATAAGGTGTGTTGAGAGCAGTCTAGAAGGAATGACAACAAATTGGTTTGATATAAGCACATGAAGTAAGAGCAATCTAGAAACAAAAGATGTAGCTGACACTTCCATCACTGGTAAACTTGATAAACCCAGTTTTCTCAGGAAGGGGAATCTATATTTGTCTGATTGTTGAGGCTTGAATTCTAAGTGTTGGGTCAGTTGCTACTTCCACAGTAGAAACAGACATACAATTTTGAACTCACAAAGTGTTGCCAATATTGATGGCAGAATGGCCAGTTGAGAGCTGTTCTTGGTGGAAGTGGTGGGCAAATGATCATAACTGCAGTAGTCCAAGTACTCATGAACCATTTCATGAAGAAGATTTCTCCTTTTTATTCTATCTCTGCAGCTCGTGTCCACCATCAGGTTTTTCCCTTGATCTCTCCTGGGGAATCTGTCATTTTAATGGGAGGAGCAATTAGGATTCCATTTTTGATATCACATATGCCTAGTGACCATCTATATGGAAAGACAACATTATCCCCCTATGGACAACATTTTCTCTCTGTGAGCCTTATTTGTGATTGGTGTGTAGATTTGTAGTTTATGACTTGAACATTGTGAGATGAGGAATCCTAATCACACATGATGGTTCTACATGCTGTTTTGTTTCAATTCATTTTGGAATTTTTTATGATTACCTTTGATGTTGAAAGAGGGAAAGAGGAGGATTATCTCTAATGTTTATTATGAATTCATGTGGGACAGTTGAGTCCCAACACCGTATATTATGAGAATTGGACAACAGTCACAGGGGAGCATCTGGAACTGGAGAGAACAGCTAGGGAGGGTCTACAACAGAAAGGCCACCTTTTAGAAGCAAGATCGGGGGCAATAGTCCAACTGGTCTTGCAAGACTTAACTGTTCCAGCTAAAAAGCCTTATTGGCATCGAGGAAATTGGCAAAGCAACAATATTTTCTATGGCAAACTTATTGGAGTCAGTGATGAGCGAAAAGATGGTGCACCAGCGGGCCTTTAAGATATGTCTATTGTAAACCCTACTACACATGCAAATGCATACTTTGACTAGGCTAGAAACATGTCTTTTTTTGTTGTCAACATTCAATGACTGTAGAGTGAAATGACTAATTGCATTTATTTTGACTATAAACAAAAAAAGTATGTATTCCTGATACAATTAATACCAATTTCCATTCTAACCAAATCATACACTACTAAATACATGTCACTTGCATGATTACATGTCAACTAATGTTAGTGTACAAGAACTTCGCATTGACAACATAACACCAACAAATCCACAAAGCATGAAAAGGAACCCAAACACTACAAACTGATTAAACATAACAAAAACTGATGAGGGGATGATAAATAGCAAATCATGCATGTGTTCAGGGACCTTAAACAGCCACATGTATGGTACTGACTGCCTACCACAGCTCCCAGCAGTTGGTGGAGAACAATAAGAGGAACTTCAGAGATGTAGTTTGAGGACCTGCACAAGAGTCTCCTGAAATGTCCCAATAGTCATCAGGTGCTGCAGCAAATTGACAACAAGCAGGATACCACTAGACACGTTATGAACAAAATGAATTTGGTTTACTAATTGACAAGACAGACTATTGGCAAGACCATCAAGAAAGTTATACACCCCCCCCAGCCCCCCTGCGTCCCCCCTTCCATTGACTTTGAGGGTATCACAAAAAGGACTGTGGCAACCTGCATGGTTCTGTCACAGGGTTTGACTAACAACCTGAAAAGTGAAAAGTAGGCTAGTGTTAATGACTAGATCTTACTTACTTGCAGTGGTGGGTTCAAATCTCCCAAGGAGCTGCAGAACATACCATTTTTTTTGTTTTGCACAGAACATCAGAACATCAACTGTGTTCTGCACAAAACCATGCAGGGCACAAGACAACAAGCCTTGTGAAGTTTGATGGGGGAGTATAGCATCCTGCCATGACCATTAGTCCATGCAAGAACAAACAACATTCTCAAATTGATGAAAGTGATTGGTGTCCCTCACCATGATTGCTCTACCAACTACTTTTGAATTGAACTTTGTGGAAGCATGGCAATGTTCACAAACTCACAGATTTCATATTTTTGGAGTGGAGTACAAGGAGCTGTGTTGATCAGTGTGAATGCAGTAGTCAGTTTTTTCGCTATGGTGACACAAGTGAACCACCTTTTCATCTTCTTCCACATTGTGCGGCACAAATTTCATGGATGGCACATAGACTGCATCATGCATAAGCCCTGACAATCTCTTCAGTTCTGCATGGATTTCAATCATCTGAGGGTGGTTTTGATTGTGTACTACAAATGTATGTACCTCCTTATTCAATTCAATCCAGGTGCAACCCTTTTGTTTCTTCACACCTCTTTCCTTTCTCTGCTGTTCAACATTCTCACAGAGATACCTGTTGCCAGCAGCAGCATTGATTTTTGATAGCAGCACAACCCACAGCATTTTCAGGCTCCAATTCAAGAACTCATTTCGCAACATGTTCCCCTGGCAAATCTTAACATTACCAGGAATTCTGCAAGCCCAAAGCAAAGCCTTCCACAAGTGGTTTCCTGGGCAAGAGCTATGGCTCCATTCACATGGGAACTCTGACAGGATTGATGTTCACTAACCTTTACCAATCTGTGATCCCACCATTGCAAAAGATCCAGAAAGAGCTTTTGCCACAGTTTCTCTCTCTCACCTCCAGGAACTACAGAAAAACTTCCTATCAAATCATGTACTTTCATCACATAGAAGCCGCAGTGAGGTATTGCATCTTGCATAGATTGTGTCCAATAAATTGACTTACTTCAGAAGATACCACTACAATTAAGTGACAAATTTTTGGCAAACATAACACACATACTGTGAGAAGAAGACAGTAGAACAAGAGAGAGAGAGAGAAAACAACACAAGAAAGCTTATGACTGCCTTTACCTCTGAGTGCCAACTTTGTTTCTATCTGGTGAGCTTTGGAGTTTTGCATGAGCAGTGACTGGCTCCTTCTCCTAGGGCCTACATTGCCACTGCAATGTTGCCTTTAGATTGGCAGACAATGAGCCCCACCCACAACAGGCAGTTACTTACTACAGGGCTGTACACATTTCTGGCTCTGGCACATCCTAAAACTCCAGCTTCCCTGCACCAATATAAAAGCAATGCTGTCTTGAAGCTCTCAGTCAAGCTCTTCTGATGACTAAGCTTGGTTCAGATTGAAACTTTGCAGAAAAGTGTAATTTCAGGTTATCCTTGTGTTCAATTGTTGCAAAACTCTAATGTATTCTGTGCATTCTTGATTGAGGCATTAATCATGTCACCTTAACATACTATTGTGGATTCAATCCTATGCAACCCTAAGATGGAACTGTTATGTGTACCTGAAGGATGAGCTGTGAGACAACATTGAGCTGACGTTGCTCCAACCTAGTATCTCGACCACTTGCAAAAGCATTGGCAAATAATTTTCAGGTACAACCTGCCCTCCCCAGTCTCAGTAGCCAAACATATGGTGCACAGGAGTTCAGCCTGTTTTGCAGCTCTGATTCTCGCTTCCTCCATAGCATCCACCACCTCAAACTCATCACCAGCCATGGGAATTGTGCTCAAACCAAGTATCTGGAAGATAAAGGAAATTGCATTTAAAGCAGGTGAGGAAACTGTATTCCCAAGTTTTCTAAGACATAGAGATAGTCGTGCACTTGTTTAATATCTCTCATAAGTTGCAAATATCTATTAACACTTTTTGAAACTGCAAGAGCACGGCAGTTCTTGCTTGATTACTTGACAAGTTTGAACAAAGTCTTTGGTTAAACAGATGCTGGAAATGGATAAGCAGATCCCAACCTCATGTGCCAGTTCTCTTCTCTTCTCCTAAACTCTCAATTTTGTGGGCCAACTCAATGCAGATGACCAGCGGCTTCTATATGACTGGCAAAAGTTCAGTTGATACACATTTCTGGAAACAATTAGTCTCTGATTTCAAATCTTTCCCAACGCACTTCATCTCACCTTATCTTCAAGTGTATCAAGGAAGACACAGGCTTGCTCCAAACCCTAAAACATGGCAGAATACTTGCCATGGAGAATTCTAGCTGAAGAAACGAAACGGATGCCAGATCGCACACGCCTAAAAATTTCCTTGTGTGCAGACATCCATTATTTTGACTTGCGGAAATGGCTGCAGCCATGGACAACAAAGCCATCGCCTTGCTTCTTCTTCTTCTCCTTCTTCTCCTCACTGACTCCGCTGCCACCACTCTGGGCCTCCACATCTTCCACGAGCCCTTTGAGTATGGCGGCATCCCCATACCACATACATGTATGTATGTTGTGAGCCGTATCTCCGTCTTCTCTCACACGAAATTCCATACGTGGACATACGAATCCCGCACCTACAGTACGAGTCACGAGTGGAACACATATGCTGCAGTTACACGAAGATGATCATTATCCTGCGAAAAGAAACGGAGAAGTGAAGCTCAAGCCACCATGAATAGTATACGGTGACTGGTGTCTGTGTTCTTTTGGAGATTTCGCAAACTTTTTTTTTTGGTCGTCCCTTTATCAGAATCTTCCTTCCTGTATGATCAAGATTTTGTTGAATGTGTGTAAGTAGTCGCGGCACCGAAGGGCAGATTCCCGAAATCGCGTCATTGATCGATCGATCAAGGACACTTCGTCTATGCGGATGGATTACGGTCTGAAACTCTGAACGGTCTTTCCCCCCTGGTCGAGTGCATCCGTTGAAATTGTCGTCAGTGTCGTGCATCGACGCGAGAAAATGCAAAAGGCCACCAACTCCACGCAGCTGTCCTTTTCTCATCGTCGTGGCACAATTTTGCTAACGACTAGGGAACTGTGAAGAGTTTCGTTTTATTTTGTCGGAGAAGAGCGTTGAGCTTCCAGGTCAGATTGGAGAAATGATGCTTCTCTGAACGGAGAGCGACGGAGAGACACGTGAGAGGTGAGGTGGTGGCGGAGGTCTGGAAGGGAAGGTGGAGCACGCCGGGCAAATGATGGATAGGAGCAGGGCTTCTGTTCCTTCTTTTCCAGGGTCGATGGATTCCACACCTTTGCTGGGAAATGGAAGTGGAAGCTCGAGCAGTGGCAGCGGGGACGAAGGAAGCAGCAGTCGTAGAGGCAGTAGCCGGGTCCAAGGCGCTGCAAGATACTTACGACGAGCAGGAGGTCGGCGGATCATGAGGGAACCATCGATGCTTGTCCGAGAATCTGCAGCTGAGCAGCTGGAGGAGCGGCAAAGTGACTGGGCATACTCCAGACCCGTGGTAGTTCTAGACCTTATCTGGAATTTAGCTTTCGTGCATGTAGCTTTGGCAGTGTTGATGTTGAGCAAGGACGAGAAGCCTCGCACGCCTTTACGCGTATGGGTTCTAGGGTACTCTCTGCAGTGTATTTTGCACATGCTTTGTGTCTGCTGTGAGTATCGACGGCGACGGCATCAGCGTACTAGTGCAAACCCTTCTTCCGCCAATCCATCTCAGTCACCACCGTCACCTGATTCTGAGCATGATGGAGAAGCGGCATTTGACAATGACGCTGGTCCCCCTGAGTGTGCCAGGTCTCAACATCTCCGCCACACTTGGACGATTCCGTTGTTTTTTTTTTTCCCTCTGTTCTGGCCTGCCAGTAAGGCGGCATCATAAAGGACGAGCTTTCTTCCAGACTTGAATGTTTGTTCCCATTTTGGAGTTCCTCTTGCTGTTTAATAAACCTAATGAATGATACAGCTCTTGATCAAGAAAAAACATGGGAGCAGCTTGTCCTCGTCTGTGTCATGAATGTGATGTCAAGTTCTGATGTGTTCCTTGGATGATAAAACTAATTCTTGTCTGAGTTGCTGCTGACAGCTTAGCAAAGCGATTAGAGTCTGCCAACACAATGTTCTCCTTTGTTTGGTGGATTATTGGATTCTATTGGATCACTGCCAGAGGTCAAGCTCTCCCTACAGAAGCCCCACACCTCTATTGGTATGCAAGCTTACAACCCATTTGTTTCTTGCTGTGGCCTTATTGTGGCAAATTCATTTTTCACATATCTTTGCTCTTACTAACTGTGAATGTCCCATTGTCAAAATGCAGGCTCTGTGTGGTGTTTTTAGCATTCGATGTATTTTTTGTTGTATTTTGCGTGGCACTTGCATGTGTCATTGGTATTGCTGTCTGCTGTTGCCTACCGTGTATTATTGCTATTCTCTACGCAGTTGCTGACCAGGTGCTCTCTCTTCCCCCCTGCACATCCCCCTTCACCCATCGTCTCCTTCTGGGGAAACCCTATGATCTGCTCTCTATCTATGAAACAACAGTCCCTTTCTGTTTCCCATCAGTGAGATTTTGCTGTATCCAAACTGAGCTCTGGTCTATTGCCACAATGGGATGTCAATGTCAGTTTTTACAAGGCAGTCTCTTGGGTGTTTGCTAAGTATCATATTGGGGTGGAAAACTTCAGATATGGTTGTTTACTTTGTAGCCCTTGTATGGAGCTATGGTACTCTCTTTTTATGTTGGTCTCTATAAGTTGGAAGTATCTATATCTTCTGCTGTATCATCCATCTCTCTTTATTTCCTTCACATCATTGTCCTCTCTCAGTAGAGGGGTTGATTTGAGCATGGAGGGTTTTATGTTGGAGTCAAGGAACATGGTTACTTCGTGAACTGAGAACCCGACTTAAGCAGTATTACAGGGACCTCACACACTCTGTAAGATCAAGTGAGATGAGGGGGAGCTTGTCAAGGTCTTGTTTGCATTTTTGAATTTCTGACCCCTCCATACTGTTCATTTCACATGTATAGCTGGAAACAGTGCCCTCCACTCACCCAAAAGTAAATGATTTGTTTGAACTGGAATTGAAGGAAGAGACTTCATATGAAGGATTGGTTTGTCTCCAGTTGTCCAGATGTTCCTTTCACATTCATTGTGTTATTGTGGAGTTCTCTTTCCATTATGATGGAGTTTCTCTTCAAACTCAAGACATTCTTGTGAACTCAGATGGAAATTGTAGCACCTTATATGTAACTTGGTGGCACAATATCAGGAAGGTGCATCAGAGGAAGACATCAGTGCATTGGCAAAGTTCAAGTTCCAACGTACTAATCACAGTCTTGAGAAAGGAAGTGGGGAGAAACCTGGAGCACTGGCTGGTGTGATGAGTCTGGTTGAATCTTCCGACTGTGTAACAGATCGAGCCATTTCTGGGGAAGATGCGGTAAGCAGCAAGAGGGTTGCTATTTCATTCTGTGAACAGCACTATTGCTTATCTCATTATTGAGGGGGCAACATGTACATGCACACTCGTGTCTCTCCTACTGAAATGCTTAAACCATTTGGGGGTTGTTACTTATGCAGGAATGTTGCATCTGCCTATCACCATATGATGATGGGGTTGAATTGAGGGAGATCCCTTGCACACATCATTTTCATAGTGCCTGTATTGACAAATGGTTGCGGATAAATGCTACTTGCCCACTCTGCAAGTACAATATTATACATGGCAACACTAGAAGGTGCGAAGAAGTTTAGAAATAATATGCATCTAGCATATTGACCTTTGACAAAGCATTATGGGGAGCTCTTGATGTACAGAAAGGTAGCAGCAATTCTGCAATATCCACAATTCCACTATTCCTCTTGCCAGAACAGGGGTTCTTTTCGAGGCAATGGGTTGTATCCTATGTAAATCCAAAGGAGATAAGTGAAGCTGGAAAATCAATGAGTGGTTTCAATTGTATCCAGTTGAACTGGGATTTTTTACACTGATATCTTTAGGTTGTTGAATGATTATGGAAATGCCCTTCTCTTTGGTTGGGCAGGAACCAATTGTCAGAGGCTTAGGTTATATGGTGTAAGAGGCAACAGTTTTGTAAGTATGTCAATAGGTTGTACTGGATGTGATGCTTTTTCAATTATTAGCCAATTGATGCAAAGCAATGTCTCAAGACACCATTCAGCCTTCTTCTAATAATGGCAGTACATAATGTTACATCTTGGAGTTCCATCAGTATTGTTTGCAATGGGTAACCTGCTGCTTGATGTTATTACGTGTTGCTTGTTTCTAGTGTAGGGTAAGGACTAAGTGTTCTGGGAATGAGCGCCCTGTGTGAGGTGGGAGCCTCCTGTACCTGAATTCCCAGAACAGCCCCACTTGAGCTCCTGAACCAGAATAAAGAACCAGTAGAATTTTGGTAGTAATGGATGGCTCCTTCATTTGAGACGAGGGGAGGAACCTGACTAGTAAGCTTCCTCAAAAAATTGAGGAAGATTTATCCTCAATGTTTTTAGGAGCCTCATGCTTTTTGAGGAACCTTACATGCAAGGTGCCATCCTCTGTTGAGGCAGAAATTTATTGAGTTGCAGCATCCTTCATATATATTAAGAAAATTCTACCTATTCTTTAGGAGTGTGAAATGTCTCAAGTGCACAATGACCTTGATATTTAGTAGGAATTTGAAATATAAATTGAATAAATCAGATAGTGATCCACATTTTGGGTTTGGTTTTAGTAAAAGGAAACAGATCAAGGGATGATCTAACATCATCAGACCACATACTGAGTCCCATCCTACTGGGTTCCAAATGTTATTTTGTCATCATGAAATTCTTTTAGTCTAAATAGTTTTACACAAAACCATTTTGTAATGAGATGGGGTAACCTATTGATCATCTTTATGATTGTAATTTGACAATCCATTGTGCAGATGTGATGATTTGGTATAGCATTTTGTGATAGCTGCATCAATTTGAGCAACTTGTTGCCTTTGTAATTTTCCTTCCTATTCCTTTTCTTGTTTTGAATAGTTTGCCATAGCTGGTTTTATGTCTCCTTAAACACAGTAATTAACAACTCTCCTTCACAAGTCTGTTTTTAGCTCCCATAGCTAAACTGTAGGCTTATAGTTCAATAGTTAATTGAATAATTAATTGAATATTTTAAACATTTTGTGAAGGTAACATAACATATAAATGGTTCCACTATTCACAAAAGTGAAATACTTGTGGTGGATTAAAATCCTCAGTTGTTGCACATTTAAACAAAAATTTGTCTGTAAAAAAATCTTTTCACAAAGTCACTATAAAAGGATTTGGTTTTTCTCACACCAAAGGCCATGGCTCATGAAACATGTGAGATAAATTTTGTGGTTTCATCCATTACAATGTACAAAATGTGATGTGTGTTGTGACATAGACTATATTAAAATTAGAATTTAACATTAAAATATGGCACATATCATACAAAGTGGGGTGGCTCTCAAATTGGGTTTCACTAGAGATGATATCCATCAATTTTGATGGTGAGAACTAGCCCAAAACCTTGAGCAATTTTCACCTTGTTAAAGTGAAACCATTCAACACTCGTATTTACTATTGACAATAAGTAGTCGATGGTAAGTTGATCTCAAGATTTTGTTCATGGTTTTTTTTCATCTTTTTCATGGTGATGTTCATTATCTTCAACTTCATTTTGGTGTTTTTTGTGTCAGCTTTGTGGTGTTGGTGTTCATGGGGCCATGGTGGTGTTCATGGTGCTACTGTTAGTGTTCATGTACTTAGTGTTGATCTTTTGGTAAGTTTTTCTCCGTAGTGTTGCTTGTCTTCTTCACGGTCTTTTTCCTAACTTTGCTAATCTCTTTTTTTTCTGACATTGTTTGTTTTTATCATGGTTTTATATTTTTTTTCTCATGATGATCTCTTGTATAGGTTGTTTTAAGGAGGTTGCAAATTAAATTGGCTCATTTTGGGCAAATACAACATTTCACAAAATTTATATTTTAACATTAAATGAAAAAAAATGTTAAATGAGATTATGTAATAATTAATGAACTAACAAAGTTTAGATTAAGAAGAGTTCACCTAGACATCTCTCTGACATACATCTTAAGAAAATATTAATGTAACAAAAAGTGATTGAAATAAGAACTTTTTGAAAATATTGTCAAAAACTAATCATTCAAAAATTCATAATTATTTGTTGTTTCATGTTTTTGTAATTATTTTTTGGAATCCATAGTTCTTTTTCTAACATGCATCACATATTGAATCCTTACAAGACATCTTGACATTAAGTAATATTGAAAATTGTATTTGAATTTTCATGTAGATACAATATTAAAGTTTATGATTTCACTCCAAAAGCCCATTATTATATGTTTGTTGAATTTCATCATTATGTACATACTCTTATTCAAGTTGACAATCTTAATTATAAAACCATGTTGATAATTTTACCATATATGTTTGTGACATTTGAATAAAGTACATTTTGTAAAACATCCAATCTAACACAAAAAATGAATCACCTTTACTTGCAACTACCCTTAGGTCTACAAATTATGGATGGTTTATTGGATTTGCAAAAAGAAATAATGTATGCCATAGAGTTTCTACAAGAGATCAATTGTTGTGGTTTTTAAAAAAAATAATGTTATTGTAATAATAACAACAAAATTATTTTCATGCACATATGCAACAATATAATGGTCTTTGTTGTTGAAACAACAAGTTTTTTGAAAATCCAAAAATTGCACTTCCATTGTGACACCATTAGGTCTATAAAATGGTATCAAACTAAAAAACCTTGTCAATTTTCATGTTTGTAACAAAATGTAAACCCAAGTTGCATCGTAAGCTCCAAAGAGATAAATGAAGGTGGGTATTCTAGGATGGACTAGGTCAAATTCAAAAGTGGAAGTTCTAAATAAAATCAATTGCACAAACTAAGAAAAAAGGTAATTAATGCAAATTAGAGCCAAAATAATACACGGATCAACCATGAACAAACCAAACTAACAAAATACACCATGACCAAAGCTTGGAAGCACCAATTCCTCTCCTATAATATATCATATGACTAATATTAGGGGTTACTTCAAAGTGGCACATAATCCTGAAAGTTGTGGGAAGGATTCTTAAAAAGTTATGATTTTGCCAAGTTATGAATATTTCAGTTTTGAGAACTCATTAATTTTTGCATTCAAGTTCTAATTGATAAGATCTCAAAGGCATAGTTGTAACCCTTGAACAAACCTCAACATATCGCATGTTCAATTCAAAGGTTATTTAACTTTTTTTTTCTTCAATAACTTTGGTGATCAAAAGTCAAACTACTAATATTGATCCATCAACTCTTTTGGCCATAACTCCTAGCTCTCAACTCCAAATGGAAAATGCAAGCCCATTTTTATATCTATGTTCAAGACCCTCCTAATGGTATATTGGGGGCTTAATTTGGCCCTTTTTGTACTACCTACATTTTAGGCCCAAATGTTTGTGATTCTCATAAGGTTACAATTCCTTTAGTGTTCTTCTTTAAAAGACACTTAAGATTCATTTCCTTACACTTTCCCACACTTGTGAAAGTGTGTTTTAATTTTAGGACACTCTTTTGGTTCATTTTCATTTTCATGCTTTGACATTGGTCATGAATGTAATGTTAAGGTTGTGACATTCATAATATGGGCATTATATGCAATTAACAAATCACATTATTTTTGAAGGTAAACTTAAACTCAAGCTAGTTTAAATTATTGAAATTTGTTGTTTATCATTTAGTTGTTCCATTTATCAAATTAAAAAAAGGTATCATGAGTTACAAGTCTACACATGGGATTTTTGCACTTAAACATTTTGAAATTAATCATCAATTTGAATTTGGAATCAATGGATTGAACAAGAGAAAGATTGGTTTGAAGTCAAAAGAGAAGTTTTTAGAAAAAGTTCTAGCTTTAAACCCCATTTACTATTTTTTCTTTTTGTGTAACAATAATTTTTACACGAAAGACAAGCCTCATTAAAAGCAATTTGAAAAGAATTTGTTATCATTGCCAAGGAACTAATGCAATTGTCATTTGTTGAAACACCATTTTTTAGATGATTAATTTTGAGATAAAATCCTTGATTAAACTAAAGAACTCACAGAACATTCATGTTTCACAAAGGGAAATGCATGGATAGTCTACGAAATGTGATGAACATTATAGTGTGCATAAATAGTTACTAAGTCATTAGACTCCAAACTTTAGAGTTTAGACAAAAAACTAAAAGGACACTCACAACTTAGAAAAGGAAGTGCATGGACAATATAAACAGTGATGAACATCATAGCATGCATAATTAGTCATTGATTCACCAAATTTTAGAATCTAGATTTTAAAAAGCATAGAAAACATTCACGATTCACAAAAGAAGTGCATGGACAATTTACAAAATGTTTAACACCATAGTGCACACAACCATTAACCTTAAACTAGATTATAGACTCAAAAAGCTTAAAGAACATTCATGATTCACAATGAAACATTAGAAGAAATTTTGTAATATGTAACCATTCAATTTGCAACTACATGTGACTCCATGTAACTACATATCATTTGCAACTTTATTTTATCATTTTTACAACTAGTCATTGTCTTTTAAACTTTATGACTATTTTTGCAACTATGGTGAAACTATTAAATTACACATCTTTCCATATTGATTAGATTCTTGAATTTTTCATCCAAGAATAACCTCCTATTTTCGTTTAGTTGCAAAATTGATTACAATTTAGTTACTTATTATGGTGTGTTATACATTTTACTAATGTACATTAGGGATTTGTGGACTACATTAAGAGTATACTATATAGATTTTATTCAAGGTATATTAAACATAATTGACTTGTATTCATGGTGTGTTAAGATATTTAGTTTGTATTTAAAGTATATCAAACATATATTTGACCATATTATAGGCATATTGGATTGAAAAAAAATCATTTTAATTTGTATGGTTGATTTTAAAAAATCATTTTTATTAAAATATGATTAAATTATAGTAGTGAGGTCATATTAATATGATATAATCATTGTATTAAACAAACATTAACTATTTAACAATTATTATTTCAAATAATTCATTAGTTAAAATAAAGTATGAATTAGATAATTTTATTTAATCATTTAATTATATTTAAATTAATACCAAATAATTAAATAATCAATTATTATTTATTAGTTATTTCAATTTTTTTTGTTGATTAATTAGATATTAAATCATAAATTGATACAATAACTAATCATTCTTCATGAATTATTCATATTAATTAGTTTATTAATTGAAAAAGAAGTAATAATTATTTAACTAAAAATTTACTTTATTTCTATTAAAAAATAAATAATTTTATAAATAAATAATCTATATATAACATTAATCAATCAATGATTTATCAATAATTTATTAAATATTATTAAATATTTAGTTACTATGAAATAAATAATTATGGTTAATATTTAATGACTATTAATTAGTACATATTTAATCAGTCAATGAATAATAAATAATAAATTATTCACAAACTAAATTGTCTAATTACTATTAATGATTAGTTAAAATTGATATATATTTTTACTTAATAAATTTAATAAATTCATAACATTTTTAAAAATATATATTATATATTTTAATTAGTTAATATCTCTCCAATATATAATAGTAATTTATTTATTATTTTATCAATATTTATTAAACAATGTGATGGTTAATATTTATTAATCAAGAATTATCATTAATAGCTAATAAATATTAATCAGTTAATATTAATGGTTTATTAAAACTGATTTAATATTTACTAATTGAATTAATAAGTTATAAATTTAATAATTTATAGTCAATATTCAGGAATTACCAATTAATTAATGATTTATTTTCTTAAATAATCAATTAATACTTAATTATTTCTTATTTGATTAGTTGATCACTAGCAATTTAAAAGGTTTATTTTGAGAGGTAAATTTTTTAAATTTAAATAATTGAATAAATAGAAAATTATTATTTAAAAAATAATTACCAAATAATTAGATATGTTAAAAATTTAAGTGATTAATTTGTGACTTGATTAATTAATTAGATATAAAATAACTATTTCTTGAAATAATTTATTATTAGTTTTGAATTATTACTATGAACCAATTGATTAGCTATTGAAAACCATGAAAGAATAATGATCAATGTTAGTTCTAAAATTATTACAATATTTAAACAATAATGTTGCAAATAGTTTTGTAAATGGGTGGGTGGGTAAGTAATTAATTATTACTTAATTAATTAATTAGTTACTTATTTTTACCTATTTAGTTGTATAATTTACAAAATTAAAAACAAGTACAAACCTTGTGGAAGAATCATTTTTATTTGTAATTGAATGTGTGATTAAAGTGCAGTTAAAAAGTTTAGCCCATATGTTTTGTCTTGTAATGTCAGTTTACAAAATACATAAAGAAAGTGCTTTCTCTTTGGGTTTCACATTAAAAATCATGTGCCATTTGGGATGAATTCAAAGAAGCTCAACCCTAAGGGTAAAACATGAAAAATAAAAAAAAAATTTACATAGTTACTTTTCAATTCACTTACTTTTGTACTTTTGTACCTTCCTACCTATTTACCTACCTTCCTACTTAAGTAATTAGGTAAGTAAATAAGTAACTAAGTTAGGTAGGTATGTATCCTAGGTAGGTAGGTATTTTTTTATGCACATAATTTTATTTAGCTACCCGTTTATGTAAGTAATTATTTATTAAAAAAAATTCCCCAAAATTCAATCAATATGCCAAGTTGTCATTTTTTATTGTGCCACATGTCACAATATAAATACATATAAATTGAATAATCATAATGGATGGTTAAGATCAAGATTTCAATACAAAATTAATTTTCATACAAATTATTCCAAGTGCCACATGTCAAAATTTCCTTTGTCCAAATGTTATCATGTAAATAATTGAAATTGGACTATGTTGATTTTTTCTCATTATATATTATATAAAATCATTATTTAAAAATCTCAAATTTTACCACGTGTTAAAATTTGATTAAAGTATGTGTTGAAATTTATGGCCATCCATTATGGATGACCTAAATTAATATTTTAATAAAAAATAATTGCCCAAAAATTATTATGTTGACAAATGGTAGTTAATGATAGAATTATTTATTAGTTGCAAAAGAATGGTTAATAATTACAAATGTTATACATTAGGCAAAAGATGGAAGTGTATACATTGACTCTATATTTTATCCATGGGAAATGTGTTGATATCATGTTAAGTCATCATTTGTGATTAAAGGTTCAATGCAATTTCACTTATGCAACTAAGGGATTTTTTAGTTGCAAAGTTGATTGCAACTATTTTTTAATCACAAATTATAATTGCAAATTAACATTTTTCTACTTGTGAAAATGCATGGATACTTTACAAAACATGATGAACACCATAGTATGCAAAACCATTAACCTTAAACCAAACTCCAAATTCCAAAAAGTTCAAAAACATTCATAGTTCATAAAGGAAGTGCATGGATAGTTGAGACTTTATAGAATGTGATGAACATATGTCATACTAAGCTTGAAGAACACACAAATCATTGATTAGTCAACAACACAAATAAAAAGACAAGGAGAAAACATATTTGCATTTTGAAGTTCGACAAGTAATCGCATTCACAATTCAAATCTATGATAAAAAATGCACACCCCCCCTAGTTCACATTGTAATTCCATAAGTTTTTACACTCTCAACACTCATTGTTTGAAGTGGCAATGACTTCTCCACAATCGTTGTAGAAAGTGGTGATGGTTGTTCCATAATCACTTTAGGAAGTGGCTATAGAAAAGACTTAACAAATTGTGGTTTGTTTGCAAATGGTCCATTCTTCATGGAGTTGGTCAACAATTGACCTAAATCTAACGGTGCAAGCTAACAACGGGCCCTATGTCAAAACAAATTAGAGTAGGCGATCTAGGTTAGGGTTTCCATCGCATTATGATGATCTAACTTTGTGAACTTGACAAGATATACCAATTCTTAAATTGTTTTTCCCTTTTTTCCTTTAATAGATTTCACATGGCATTTTTTTCATTTGCTATTGTCGATTTTTCACCAATAAAAAAAAAGGCTGTCTGATTTTGAAGTAATTCATAAACCAACTTGGTGGTTCTTTGTAAATTATAATAGCCACTCAACACTAATATTTTCCATCTACCACTTTTGACATAATGTGCCTGATATATTTCAGGTGTGTGGTTATGTTGCATAAATTTAGGAAATTAAAAAGTTAACATATTGATTTATGAGTTTGTAAGGTTTGGAAATTGTGAGAAAGGGGGGGTTTTTTTTTTTTTTCAATTTTGTGAGGTAGGTGGACTGGTGGTCATCTACAAGAGGACTTATAGGTAAAAGAGGAAAGTAGGAAGGTTTTTGGAACCTCAAACATGGCACATTTTCACAAAAGTGCCAACATGCTAGAACTTATAGTTTAAATGTGGCAATTTCAAAAGAAAATTCCTCAAAATATGGTGACTTTGGTTCATTTTTCCCAAAAAGAACCTTCATATGCTTCACACCCCGACACCACAGATACAATTCCTTTGTTTAGTACTACAATGAAAATTTCCATGGTTTTATGATGTTCCCATTTTGAACTGATGTCCTTTTGTGCAAATATGTAACTAATCATATGCATGCCATGCCATCATAAAATCTTCAAAGAGATACAATGATATGGCACAAGGACATAGGACCAAAATGCCACAAAGTTTTTCCCATGGTGGTGAAGACAACCTTATAATCCATTACAGTCTCTCATAGGTAGTCCTTTTGCGTTAGTTTAGAACTGGAGGAGCATTGAGATTTCAAATTTAGTGTATAGGGGAAGGGCAGTGTCACAGGGCATTTGTGTGCTGGGAGACATTTTCCAAAATCTGTAAGGTCTTCCAATCAGGCCACAGTGAACCAGCACCCACCAGGGGTGAGTGCAAAATCCACTGGATGGATGTCCACTGGATGAACCTCAACTGAGTTAATATTTGGTTTCACCTTGGAACCAATTCTGTATGAAATAGGTCTCATATATAGGCAGATAGGTAGCAAAATAGGTAATTGCTAGATACATAGATGGTGGTTTATACTTAGGCAAGGGCTGTTTTTACTACCTACATACTAACAACCTGCTTGTGGGTTGTTAACAAGTAGGTAGGGTAAAAAAGCAACTGGGCTAACCACCATGGTTAGCTAGGGGACTGGAACCCAACCCAACAGAAACATGTTTCTTGACCACTTACCATTCATCCTTCATGGTGCACTGGTGGGTGTTGGTTCACTGTGGCCCTCCCAGCAGCTCCATTCCTCATGGATAAAATTAGGTCAGTACTTTTATGTTGGGGAAGGCCGGGGCCAGCCTGCAGTCGCTTGTTTTCAGGCATGGTGAACTTGGGCTACGCCCCCTCATTTCCTGTGCTTTCAAACAATCTTAAAGCACTCAGAGGAGATTTGTAGTGTCTGTGGAGGGCATCCTATTATATCCATCAATTTGTCTAGGAGGGAAATTATGCCTAGTTGTAGTTGTAAGAACCCTCCCACTATAGAAATTAGGAGGGATATTATGCCTACTCCTCAAGGATGGGAGGGAAATTATGCTTGCTTGTACTTGTAGGTGTAAGAACCCTCTCACACTATTGAGGAGTAGGCATAAGAACCCTCTCATTCATATGCCTTGTGATCTACAGAGGTTTGGTTCATCATAAATTTTGCCTTCCCCTTTACTATAGGTAAAGCCAATGGGTGGTGGACATTCCCAAATGCAGGGTTGGACTCAGCTATCACCTCATCCTAGGCCCCTTATTTTGAGAATGCCCCCACCTTGGGGCTTTACCATACACGCGATGGTTCTGACCAGGGACATACTGCAAATACAAAGGAAAAAATTAGGACTAGAGCACTAGTGTCCCAAAAGAAGGACGGTGTTGAGAGTGATGGATTCACATGATGATGATGAATGTTAGTCACAAACAAGATTATTACAGTTGACATTAAATAGAATAAATAATGGGTTAGACACCCCCCCCAATCAAGATTGTACTATGTAACATTTAGTTATTTGATTTTTTAACATAATATTGAATTAATATATCAAAACTTAAGTTTTTAGGCTAGATTTGAAAATCCACCAGTAAGAAATCAAATTTGGGTTCACTTTGCAGGCATGGGAGCCTCCAAAATTGGGCTGTTATGGAACCTCTTTAGTCTTTTAGTGTCTTTCTTATCGAACATGATGGCGATATGCGGGCTCCCTTATAAAAACAATCCTTTGTTTTTTGGGGGCAAATTTTCGCATTTTTGGGATAAAAAAATATGATTTTGACACATACAAAGGATTTATGTGAAAAAATTGACTGTGATTAGCCATATTCCTACAACATGTGCTAGCAGGTAGCCAAATTAGAAAAGGATTCTTAAGTATTTATACTTTCATATCTGATGACTGGTCTATGGCCATATTTGGCTAAATCTTCCTGTGGATGATCGCCAGTTTGGCTACATCACAAACGTAAAAAAACTTACCCTGCCCTAAACCCTAGGAAGTGTTGCACACTATTACATAGTGGCTACGCTGCTGCACGAGAGCGAGAGCGAGAGAGGGCACCGAGAGCAAGAGGAGGCAATAGGAGGAGGTTTGCCTTTAGAGCGATGGCGAATCCAAGGGTGTTCATGGACATAAGCATAGGAGGTTACTTGGAAGGGCGTTTGGTAATAGAGTTGTTTGCTGATGTAGTGCCTAAGACTGCGGAGAATTTCAGGGCATTGTGCACAGGAGAGAAGGGCATTGGTACTGTCACTGGCCTCCCTCTTCACTACAAAGTAATTTTCTTTTCCAGCCCCTTGCATGATCATCCTGCTCCTCGTTTTTCTTTTTTAGAGGTGTTTCTTCAAATGCATGCATGTGTATAGTTTCTATCCATTCTTGCCTGAGTATCAATGGCACTGAGTATGGTGACTAGAGGTGGCAACAACCTGTGTGTGTGTCATGAATCAATCGCAGCCATATTCACAAAAAGCTGTTGGACGTGGTCAGAAAAAATGTTGCTAAAGTTTGTTGAATTGCTTTCAAGGCCAAACAATCATCTGCACAGCGTTCAGGGTTAAGAAGTTTTGAGTTTTCAATGTCCAAGGCAAGAGAAATTTTGCTGATTCTCACATTTACCTCTTTACTATCCTCATGCAATGTCAACCGTTTACCCAAACCTTGCATTGGGTTTGAGTTAGATTTACAGCTAGTCCAAGAATGTGGCAGTGTTGTTCATCAAACCCCAAACTGTCAAATCTTGTTTTACATGTAAGGTTTTTGAAGTTCTTCTTCCGACTTAATGTTTTGAGCTTTAATTTAGTGCATTTCATCATTTTGTTGTTGATCCACAAACCTGCAAATTTAGGTTTGGGTGGACAATGCTGGTAAAGGTGAGACAAGATGCTTGTTTCTGTTATTTAAGCTTGTTTGACATGGCAATGTTGATGTGCATTGTATGTCCAGCTGTTCAGCTTGAACTGACCAGGTCTGGGAATCTGCTTGTGTTGAAAATCTCTGGTAAATTATGGCAATAGGGTAGCCCCTTCCACAGGGTCATCAAAGGTTTCATGATCCAAGGAGGAGACTTCTCAAACCGTGATGGGACTGGTGGAGAATCCATTTATGGACACACATTTGGAGATGAGAATTTCAACTTGAAGCATGAGAAAAAAGGGTTCCTCTCGATGGCAAATGCAGGACCAAATATGAATGGTTCACAGTTTTTCATTACAACTGTCCGAACTCATCATTTAGATGGGAAACATGTTGTGTTTGGTAAAGTTGTCAAGGGAATGGGGGTCCTCCGATCTATTGAGCATCAACCAACAAATGAGCAAGATTGTCCTCTGAAGGAAGTTTTGATTGAGGACTGTGGTGAGATTGCTGAAGGAGCAGATGATGGTGTGGCAGGTATGTCCAGTTATGTGTCCAAAATTAATGACAGTCAAGATGCCCTGTTAGGTACTAGAGAGCCAAATACTTATGGACACTTTTTTACCCTATCATGTGTGGAGGTAAAATGTGTTGTGTGATACAGTTGTCCTTTCTGCTGTGGAAATGTAGGTTTTTCACAAGATGGGGACAAGTATCCTGATTGGCCAATAGATCTTGATGAGCAACCAGAGGATTCAGAGTGGTGGATGACTGCTGTTGCTTCTGCAAGGGCATTTGGAAATGACTTCTTTAAGGTATCAGACGGCTTCAAAGTATGGAAAGATTGGCTGTCCCTCCTTATGTGTTTCAGGGTCCTCCATGTAGTCCTTTTTGTGGTATGGGAATTCTTATGTGGTCAGGTTGCAGTTTAAAGACTGATTGGTTATGTGCTTGTGTCCAGAAAGGTGACCATAGGACAGCTCTAAAGAAGTATCGAAAATCACTTCGCTACCTTGATGTCTGCTGGGAGAAGGGAGAACTTGATGAAGGTAACAAATTTTTAGAACTTCTGATTGCACTGATTATTTGAGTGCCATGTCTTTTGAGTGCTAGCCAACATCATGACTGTCTTCCCATTGCTTCCATAAATCTAAGGATGCAGATTCTTGTAGAAGTGTTTGCCTGAAATTTTTGGCAGATCATTATCTGCTTATCTACACCCAAAGTCAAGAGCTGGTGAAGACAGTGGGGAGTCATGGCAGCTAGTCACTGCTATTGATGATGAAGGTGATGGTCTGATGCTTTGTGAGTAACACTCATAAGGTTATGACTGCACTTATTATTGTTATGTTAATTTTTCTTTTTCTGAATGGACATAATTGTTACCTTCCGAATATTACTGGAGTTTTTTGTGCAATCTCATAGATTTGATTATGTGAGTTCTTGCACCTGCACCCTGTAATGTGTAAAGCTTTTGTGATGGTTTACTAACTTGAATTACTGTTGCATTGTAAACAGATAGAAGCAATGCTTTACGGAAGATAAAGTCAGTCATACTGACGAACAGTGCTGTGAGTGCATCCCTTTTGGCTTCTGCTCTGATTGTCATGGGTGTTCTGGTATTATTGAAGAGGACACATTATATATATGGTTGCTGTTTTGCAGGCTTGCAAACTGAAGTTAGGTGATGCCCAAGGTGCGCTTGCAGACTGTGAATATGCCATGCAAAGTGGAGTTGAAAATGTCAAAGCTCTTTTCCGCCAAGGTCAGGTAAGAGTCAACTTCCAGGCCATGAAATGAACCCTAAACCTCCAAAAAGACAGTAAGACTCTGTTGTAGTGACCCATCCTCCCTTTTGAAATATATCTATGTCATTGTATAGTGTATTCAGGAATGGCCAAACCATGGTGTACTTTGAGGCTATCTCTTTTTGGAACCCCCTACACAGTAGATCTTCGAAGCTGTGGGAGAGTTTATGTACACTTCCTCTTGTAACAGTGTTTTCCCCTGTGGAATAACACAGGCACAACTGGCATTAAATGATCTTGATGGTGCTTTATGGAGCTTGACCAATGCCTCACAGCTTGAGCCAAATGATGGTAAGTAAATGGTTGACCACCTGTGAATTTAAGATGTGATTGCTCTCATGTTGACACAAGGAACACACCTTATGGATCATTGTCTTTGAATTATCACCAGAAGATTGTACGTAGTTTAAAGACCAGAAGTGATAAGTTCAAAGGGATTTCATGGGTAGTTTGTAAACAATAGATTCAAGCTCTGTTGTCTGTGTGTTTTGCAGTGGGGATCAAGAAAGAGCTTGCAGCTGTCAAAAAGAAGGTATGTTGTAAATATGCTCTGTTGGTGATATACTTGTGATCATGAGTTTGACCTGTAAAAGACTAACATAGATATTCCCATGTACAGATTGCAGAGCGTGATGACAAAGAGAAAAAAGCTTATGCACGGATGTTCAGTTGTTGAAAACAGAAAACTTGCCTTCCCAGAAGTGCATCTGCAAGGCAAAATTGTGCACTCAAATTAATGTCCACAGAAGATGTTTGTTGGCACTGCTTTGTTCTGGAGTCAAAACTAAGTGGGTGCCTTAGTTGCATTTGAATTCACTCTTCTGATGGTTATTGGAAATCAGGAATTGGTAGATGATGTGGAAGAGAAATATTTCACCAAAAGGCTTTAAGAAGATTTCAATCCTGCGGCATACTTCATGTACACATGAGGCATAGGTATTTCACAATTTAGTGTCGCCACTATGTATGCATTTCAATTTCCAGTATGGTTTTTCATGACTTTTTGACATTACCACCTGGCTTTTTCAGCCTAAAATTTTCATGGCCTTATCTTTTGTCATGGAGTTGTTGGATATATGTGTTTTGCTGTAGTAGGTGTGCTAATGGCCACCTAACAATAAATTGAAATTACTTGACATCAGTGTGAAAAAATCATGTGAAATTGTTAATTATAAGTTAGTATTATTGGATGTCAGATCATAAACAAGTTAATTATGATGCATTTACATGTAGTGTTCAAATTAGTTGGCAATGTGGAGGTGAGGGGAGATAGGAGAAAAGCAGTACCATAATGCAACACCAATCAATTGCTGTAGTCCTTCGCCAAAAATAAGGAATTAATGCCTAATTGTTGAGTACCAAAGTTGAAGGGTTCATTAATGTGCATATCCATTTTCGACTTAGTAAAGTCTAATCTTTGTTTTTGATGTCACCATGATCATTAATGGAAATCAAGGATTATCAAGGTGTCGAATCTCAAGTAAGCCCTTATCAGGGTTGGCAGGTTGAAGTGTCAAACCCAGGGTTCAGGTTCTTGTGACCTGGAACTAGCCCAACACCCTTTTGATGGGACTAGCAAAAGGATTGGATAGTGAAATTGGTTTTTTACTATAATTGAGATCAAACCTGAAACCTTGAAAATAAACTCCTGAATATAGGTTCAAGTTTTGAAGGTAGACAAATTGATTGTTTTGAAAAGTCCATAGGTAGATTGCAGTTCATAGGCAAATAATTAGTTTTAATTTGTTATAATACTTGATACTTTCATCATTTTCAGTGCTAATTTTTTAAAGTCCATAAGTGAGGATGGACGTTTTTTAATCTTGTGTTCCCATCATGTTCCCAGTCTATTCCTTAGGTTCTCAATGGGTTTCACATGATGTTCCTCAAGTTCCCAATATGTTCCTCGAGGGTGTTCTTAATAGTTCCTCACTTTATCCCATATCCTTTGCCCAAAGCTCTCCCCCTTCTCACCTCTACACATGAGCCAGAGGGAGGCACTCTATCCTCACAAAAAAATTGCTATTTTGGGGGCATCTAAAGTTTCAGTTTTATTTTGATAATGGGCCAATTAAAATGGCCCATTGCAAAAAAAAACTTGGGAGGCAGTGCATCTATTAGGAGAGGTGAATAGGAACCATCAATGGTTCATTGAAAACTCGTAATGGTTCCATGAAAACTCTCAATGGTTCCATGAAAACTCTTACGCTCATTCAAATTCTTGCAACCTACTTCCAAGTCATGAGTAGTAGTTTCATCATTCAGGTCAATGGGTTACTGGGTTACTGTTGAGCTAGATGAATTGAAAACATGATCTCCATCATCTATAAGTCCATCATATGGGGTGGGTTGAAGATGGGCCTACTACCAAGAAATTCTTAAAGTATCTCAATCTCATACAAGCCTTGCCCAACGTTTTCAGGAAGCTTGAGACTAGTTGTCTTGAATGTTCATAATCCAATGACCTTCATTGTGTTCTTGATTGCCATGTAATTGTATTGTGACCGAACAATAGGTCACCTCACTGGTGTGAACACAACATGTTGTTGAGGGTTGCTTTCTATTTTATTAGCCGCCATTTTTGCAACCGGAATCTCTCCATTACTGTTGTAGATAAATGCATGGGGAGGTTGTTCTTTTTGTGGGGGTGTTATGGAGTGTAGGAAGAAGGCGGCGCAAATGATGGCGAGGCATGGAGCTGTATTGATGAGGGGAGGTGGAAGGAAGGTGGCAACAGGACGGAAGGAGGTGGTGAGCTGATGGTTGTGGGGGTCCAGAGAGAAAAATCGGGAATGCAGATGAGAGACGGGAGGAGTGTTGTAGAGAGCGGGTTTTAGAGCTGTTTTGAGCTGTAGAGAACTGATTTTTGAACAGAACTTGGCTGGTTGTTGTAATCTTTCCGCTGCGCCAGCGACTAGGCCAAGTAGATGTGTAAAGGACTCATGGAAGGGTAAGTGCCGAAGTGTGATGAGGACTTGAGGGATCCGAGCTATAGAATTGGGGTGCATTTTGAGGAAAGGAGGTATCCAGGATGAGGGGTTTGGGTTGTAGTGCTTTGCATCTGTGATGTTGGTTGTGGTCTGAGTGAGTAGCCGGGAGCAAAAGGGATCCTGAATGTGGAAAGAATGAGAGCATCGAATGAGGATGTAGAAAGGTTTTGAAACCTGCAGAGCTGTTAATCATTTTGCATGAGAGTGAGTCTCTTCGAGTAACATTGGCAAGTGTGGTACAAACTGTCCAGAGTCAGGTGTTTTCATAAAGCAATTCGGACGCAAGGGTAATCGGGTCATAGGTCTTTGGTCCAGCAGAGTGAAGAAAAGCATGCATTGTAGCATTCTGTAGGGGATTGGGTTAGAGGCTCAAAGGATCAAGTGAACACCGAGAGCTTGACCTCAAAGGCCATACCTGTATTAATGTTTGATTTTTGATGTACACTCTGGAGCCAGAAGGATTGTGCTCTTTGGAGATTTTCATGAATGGCAAGGTGCAAGTTTTGAATTCGGCTTTTCTGTTTTGTTGATCTGTGAGTGTATGAGTTGCTCATGTCCAAAGATCAGTGAATGAATATAGAAATATTTTGAGATGAATTTGGAGGGAAAGGGGTCAGAGAGAGTGGTCTGTCTCAGAAGATCAGGAGGGAGTCCACTCTGATTAAGCCCGTACTAGTAGATCAGATTCTTTGTTTGGTCTCGTCACCCTCTCTTTTGGTATCAGAGCAAGTTCAGATCGGGTAGTTTCAGTAGAACCTGTGGATGTCTAGATATCATGATAACTGAGGTATCATGTCTTCATCTAGTGCAGATGAGGTTGGAGTAGAAGAGTTGACACAGCACATTCATGAGCAGCGAATTGTCCTTAGGTTTGATTATCCAAGGGGGCAGGATGGTCCACAACGAGGAGCGGTAATCCTGCGTTTCCTGGGTTTTGGAGTGGTAACACTTGTAGGCGTAGACCCGGATGAAGCCCGAGTTGGAGATATCGCAGTAGAAGTAGCTCATAGTGGCTTTTATACTTGAGCTGAAGTTTGGTTGAAGGTTAGAGATGGAGCAAGGGGATGGACGTCAACCGCAGAGCTGTAGACGTAATATTATTACACCTCGCACCTAGCGTAGAGTAACGCCGTCTCTGGTTGAGAGGCCACGTAGTGTACCTAGGGTAGGAGACGTTTGGATTCCCAAGCTTGCTGTGTCGCCTAACCATTTCGTCAGATTGTACATTCCTGGTGTGGAAGATTTGTTTCAGGTTGGAGATCGTCTACTCAGGGTGGAACATAGTGGATCAAGCTCTCGCCTCATAAGCTGGAGGATATGGCGCAATCAAGAGGCAGGGTGGCAATTCCAGCAAGAATCCACAGATGAGCAAAGCTTCTCTACTTTTCCATTTGACTTTATGCCTTTGAGAGCAGTAGCAGAAGGTGATCAGTCTGAATTTTCAAATTGAATCACGACTGTTCTTTTCCTTTTTCTTGAAGCTTTAGATTGGAGTAGGACTTCTGCAGAATGACTAGTCCCCAGGGAATGGATGAACTGTTCTGGGGGCGAGACCATGAGGACGTCAATGACTGGGCGGAGGGGCAAGACCATGAGGACATCAATGACTGGGCGGAGGGGTGAGACCATGAGGACATCAATGATTGAATGCAAATGACGTCAATGAAGCTCACCATGGCAGCTGAAGTGCGAGATCTGAATGCAGATAAGCTCTTCAAGATTGCGAAGCTGAATCTGAGAGGCAGAGCCAAGGAATGGTTCAAGAGGTTGCAACCAACACCAGCAGATTGGGTTGAGTTGAGGACTTTGATAGTGCAGAAGTATGGAGATGTTGATGCTGATGACATCAGGATGAAACTTGATGCCATCAAACAAGAACCCAGGGAGAAGGTTCAAAAATATTATGAACGTCTCAACAAATTGTTCCAGAAGGGCCGGATATAAGATGCTGAGCAGAAAAGGAGATTTCTGGCCAGATTGAGGCCAGGAATTCAAAAATTGTGTGTGGTAAGAACATTTACGGATATTGAGGAGTTAGTTGGTGCTGCAACAGAACTTGAGAGAATTCTAGGCGAGCTTGGGGAGACTCCTTATGAACCTCTAAGGGAGGAGCAAGAAGAGGAGACCTTGGAGATTATGATGGAGAAACAGATCACTGCACTAAACAACACCCTGATCAATTTCTTCAAGGGGACTATGCATAATCCAAAAACATCATCTTTTTCCACTACGTTTGGAGGATGCTAGATCTGCAAAGGGGGGGACCATTTGGCCACCACCTGTCCAAGGTTGAATGAAGCACGGCCAAAATGTGCCAAGTGTGGTATGCCTCATAAGACAGAGAATTGTGGAATCAAATGTACCTTCTGCTCAGGGTTGGGACATTCCGAAGACAGATGTTGGAAGAAGCCCAAAGATGGGAAATCACATTCTGGAACAATAAACTTCTTGGAGGTGTTGCTGAATGACGAAGCAACAACCTTGCAATAGTTTAATAAGCTATGTGGGGATGAGAACCTGTTCTCTTACATCCAAGTGCCTAGAAGGAGGGTGTCGGTTGATGTAACACAAGGAGGGGCTGTGCCGACCCCTGAAGCTGTGGGAGATGGAGTAAGTGCAAGTCGGGATACCTCAGTCAGATCCAAGATTCTGGAACACTTCATAATGGGAAAGGTATCTCTCTCACCTATGGAGACCATTCTGATGATTCCAGGGGAATTGGAACACCTTGAAAGTTTGGTGAAGCTGGCTAGGAGAAAGAGGGATTCAGAGGCGACTGAAAATCAAGTGTGAGTGGTCTTTGCGATTCCAGCACCAAGGAAGATCTACATCAACAAGACCCATAGAAGCAAGACGTTACATTTGCTTGTGGAAATCAACAACTATGTTGTTGAAGGTCTGGTGGATACTGGAGTTTCCATGTCTGTTGTGGCGACCGCTATAGTTAGAGAACTGGGAATGATGCATCTTGTGACAAGGTTGGAGACTTACAAAACCACGTCAGGGGTTGTTACACAGGCGCTGGGTTGAATTGATGAGGTACCTGTCAAGGTTGGAGGCGTATAGTGTGCCATGACCTTCATGGTCGTGGACACGGACAGCTACGATGTACTCCTGGGATTGGATTTCTTGATGACGATTGGAGTAGTAGTGGATGTGGAACGGGGTTTAATACAAGTAAGACACGACCCTAGAAGCAATGTGGAGGTACTGCCTTTGACGATGGTGAATTTGTTGCAGAGGATGAATTTCAAAGCTATGATGCACGAGGCTACGACCATCTGGAAGAATGCACACACCAAGGATGATTGTGACTGGATACCAGATCAGGATTGTGTGATCATGACTAAAGAGGATGATGCATCCACCTCGGATTCAGATACTGGTACTGATGGGAGTGGGCACGGCGATTCGGACTCTAATCGATTGAAGCAAGTTGAGTGTGAGGATGAGTTTAGAGATACCGAATTGGAGGCTCTGGTGAAGTCAGAAGGGTCGTAAGAGATTTTGCAACTGATACTACAGGAGTAGGTTGACGGGTTCATGGAAGAAGAAGTCATAGATGCGGATGATTACGCAGACTAGATGAGATGGGTGTCTGATGCAGAGCAATGTAGACAAGCTGTGTATGAATCCATGCATGATGTAGCTGTTCCACTATTGCTACAAAAACCCAGCCGAGTACACGTTTCCTCAATTCCAGCACTATTGCAGACTGTCCAAATGAGAGATGGCAGCTCTAATGGCAGCCACACTAAGCAGTTGACGTCTGCCAACCATGATGAAATGGATACTAGATGGAGGGAGATCTGTCAGCGAATCAAGATTGACACCAGCTTGGAGGAAGAGAAACGAAAACAACTGTGGCGAATTTTGGAGCAGTACCAAGACGTTTTTGCTTGGAATAAGGGTGAGCTAGGTTGCTGCACTATTGGGGAACACTTTGTGGATATGCAAGGGTTCCCACCTTGCAAAGCATCTCCTGGTCGATTATCCTATTGGGAAGAGGCAGAGGTGAAGAGGCAAATTGATGTACTGGTCGAATTGGCCAAGATGAAGCCCAATAGCTCTGAGTATGCATGTCAGGTTACTCTACCAATGAAGAAGGATGGGAGCAGGCGTTTTTGTGGCGATTATCGACCACTCAACGCACAGACACGTTAGGATTCATTTCCAATGCCACTTGTGGAAGATGTGATTAGTTAATTGGGGAGCTCATCATGGTTCACTGCCTTAGACTTGCAGTCTGGCTTTTGGCAAATTCGAATGGCTCTAGAAGACATGAAGAAGACAGCTTTGATCACTAAAACTGGGTTGTATGACTGGACAATCATGCCATTCGGCCTCAAGAATGCAACGAATACGTTTACCAGAACTATGTCGGAGGTCTTTAAGGACTTGGGTAGCAACTTCCTGAAGGTATTCGTTGATGACCTCAATGTGCACAGCGAAAGCTGGGAGGAGCATCTGCAACACCTAGGTATAGTGCTGTACAAACTCAGAGAAATAAACCTCAAACTGAACCCAAACAAGTGTTGCTTTGCTGCAAAGAGCATTACATTTCTGGGCCATGTCGTTAGTAAGGAGGGCACCAAGCCAGATCCTAGCAAAATTGAGGCAGTTCTGCATTTTCCGCAACCTAAGACATTCACCAATGTTAGGTCGTTCTTAGGTCTGACAGGGTATTATCAGAACTATGTCCGAGGCTATTCGCGACTGGCAGCTCCTCTGTTTGAGCTGACCAGAAAGGATGTTAATTTTGTGTGGGATATGGGTTGTTAACAGGCATTCCAGGAACTGAAGGCAGCTTTGGTTGATGCGCCTATACTCACACGACTTGATTTCAAGAGGGCCTTTTGTCTGGATGTTGACTGGTCGCCCAGGAGTGTTGGAGCGATACTGTCACAGAAAGAAGGAAGATTTGAGAAGGTGGTGGCTTATGCAAGTAAAAGCTTGACAGAAGCCCAGAGAAAATTCCATCCCATGGAAGGGGAGTGCTACGCACTAATCTGGGGCATCATGCATTTTAGGCAGTACTTGCACGGGAATCATTTCATTTTGCGCACAGATCACAAACCTCTGGAGTGGCTAGCCATCGTATCCGATGCGCATGGCAGGAGAGGCAGGTGGGTAGACATGTTGCAGGACTTCAGTTTCAAGATAATCCACCGACCAGGATTCAGACATACGAACGTCGATGCTTTGAGTAGGAATCCAGTTAGACCAGCCACAGATGACGATGACTTCAGTGAAGAGATCCAAGACATTGGAAATTCACTAACTGACACACCGAAAGGAGAAGGGGAGGCTCTCTTTGTTCAGACTAGTAAAAAAATAGAATGGCTCGGTGTCAGGAGAAGGGATAGGGAATGTGTACAACATTAAGCGTGTTGTTTTGGCATCAACCACTGTAATTATGCTGGCAGCCAGTAGCTGTATGTGGTTAACGTTGTATCAGAAGGAGACCAGCCCAAGGAGCTTGTTCCATGTGAGGCAGAAGTTGCAAAGGGGGGTGAGCTTGTGCAGGACGATGATGTGGGTGTGGTGTTGAAAAGAAGGAGGCCCCAGTACTATGACAAGCAACA
>Ga0116231_10002722_pt1 | contig 36906 bp, 28 predicted proteins | sample S1TSphgellanicum_2_FD_89695 | JGI IMG/M metagenome (GOLD analysis project Ga0116231, IMG submission 89695) | Host-associated microbial communities from peat moss isolated from Minnesota, USA - S1T2_Fd - Sphagnum magellanicum MG | ecosystem: Host-associated > Plants > Peat moss > Unclassified...
AGACAACTAAACCCCCCCCTCACACCTTGTGCACACTCATCAACCCCTATTCTAACACAAAGTTGTTAAACCCCCCTAATAACTTCACCACACCCACAAATTCCTAACCCAATTTTTAAATATTGAAACTACTAGCCATGGCCATGTCGGTAGAGCTCACACCCTAGGTTGTTTGCTTGGTTTTCCAAGATGTAGAGTTGTGTTTTTGTAATTACATGTTGTAGATGAGTTTTACATTCCTTTCTTGCTTGACAAACCAAATTTCAAAATCCATTATATATATGTACATAATGTTTCTCTATTGCTTTTAATCTCACACCATACCTATGCTTCTAGGTCCTTCAAGTTGGTTGCTATCAAACATTTCCACATAAGATATGCTACTTGGTGTTTTCTCGCCTTTCATTGTGGTTTGAAGTTTGGTGCTCTTCCTTTGTTGGAAGGTGTACACCAAATGCATATGACGATGAAAGCCCTTTCTTTCAAGTATTGTTGACTTACCATAAAACTCTATAGTGCATTTCTTTAAAGTCTACTTGCATAGAAAAATGTCATGCAATTGTGACATGCAATTTCATTTATATGAAGAAAGGTGGAGGTCTAATAATTTGTGAGTGTGAATTAGAGGGTTAAAACCACATTTTGTCCTATGTGTTTGGACTAGGATGTCATTACTGATGTAATGAGTCATTAATTATGTTATTAAGTGGAATGATTTGAAGGATACATAGACTTTGGGGAATTGCTAAAGTCAGTGGGGAGTGATGGTAGCTTGTCCCTACTAGTCATGACTAAGGTGATGCTCAAATATTAGTGAATAGTAATATACTTCACATGGCTATTTCAATTTTGGTTCCTTATTTAGTTTTGGTTTTTATATTTAATTTTGGTAATTCTAGCCACTACTTGGTGTTGAAGTCTAAGGAAATTTTCTTTTCCAAATTTCTTTTTATAATAATTAAGAAGAGTATGTTTATGACAAGTATGTGGTTGGTTTGTTATGTAATAGAATGGTAAACCAAAAAAAAAAAGATGTTAAGAATGGCATAAAAAGGCAAAGACTTGATCAATATAAGCCTACACAAGCATAACAAAGGCGAATTGATGAAGAAGAAAGCAATTATGTGAAGAGCAAAGGTGATGAGAATCTGAAGTGCAAAAACAAATAGCATAGAATATTCATGCAAAGAAGTGGTGTGATGTTAGATGAATAGCCACAACATGTTGAATGGATATCAACTTTGCCCTTCTTATTATAGAGGAGGTAATGGAAGATTGAGAAGTAAGGAAGCTTGTTGGAACCATTATAGAAAGTATTCACAAGTCCTTGTTCATTTACCCAGGACCATAAAACATAAAACTTGTAATAGAAAAAGTTCTTGCAAACCCTACCCTATCTTTTTGCATGCCTAATTTTTTATTGCCTCCGAAAGTGGCTATGGCAACAAAAGAAGTAGTAGTTGGGATGTGTGTTTCTTTACATGAAACTAAGCAATCCAATTTTAATGTTAAGCTTGCTACCAAACATTGTATCTTGGTAGGAATAATTAGTGCATGGGGCATCTTTAGTTAGGGGCATGGCTAGGGTCCTTGGGGTACACCACAGTAATGTTTCTATAACATTGATGTGACAATTTCTAATGTGTGAAAGTGGGGTAGCTCTTTGGAGACTTTTAGTTACAAAAAAAAGGACTGATGGAATTATGCCTAAAATAAGAAATTCAATTTTGAGATGGTGGGCACAAAAAACTCGTGTTAGCCCAAATAAAAGTGAGCTGACCAAAAAGAGACTTGAATTAGACATATATGATGAGAAGCCTACTCACTTCCTCATAAAAACACTAGTATGTTTCTGAATTGAAATTTGTTGGCTTTCATTGGGCTTATTTAGTTCAAGTTTAATGAGTTTCTAGTAGATATAAATGTGCATGAAATCCTTAGTCAGTACTGGGTTGTAATTATAAAATGAATGTGGATGGATTATCAATGTTTTGAAGTTTTGATTCAAGTTCATTAAAATAAGTCCATAATTTGAATTATCTGGTCATGATGGACTTTTGTGTATTGTTGTGAAGGTCCATGGACATTTTTCATTGGTTTATAAGCACTTGCATCATCCCAATATATATCTCTAGTGCGACTTTGAATGGCTTCCCCAAGTTCAATCTTGACATAGTTGTCAAGCTTGTGAAATTGTACAATGCATCCTCAAAGGTTACATTGATTACTTGCTCATGGAATCAATTGAAGGGGGTTGAAAATGAAATTGAGTGTTGTTCCTAAAATTGGGATTTAAGACCTTCACCAACAAGGTAGCCTTACTCACAAAAGTTTGATGGAGAAACAAATGTTACCATATCCAAATGTGAAGAAAGGAAGGAAAAAAAATGTGAGCACATGGAAAATTCAATACCTCTAACAAATCTAGAAACAATTGTGTTTTTCTTTTCATTCTATTGAAATTTTTCAAATGCAAAAATTGAGAGACCCTGAAAAAAATAGTTCAATGAAAAAATCTTGGCCATAGAGATGGCAATTAAAATCAAGTCGCTATTTTTTAACCATCTTTTTTTTTTAGTTTGGCATTCCATAGTTTGGTGCCAAACTTTGGAGTGCTAAGAGTTTTTTTTGTCTCAACGCTCCAAAGCTTGGCACTAAACTTTGGAGTTACGAAAGGTTTTTTGTTTCTTTGTGCTCCAAAGCTCGACACTAAACTTTGGAATTGCGAGAGGTTTTTTATTTCTTTGTGCTCCAAAGCTCAACACTAAACTTTGGAGATGTGAGAGGTTTTTTGTTTCTTCAAAGCTCAACATCATACATATGGTGATTGAAATCAGGTCATTATTTTTTAACGGTTTAATTTGTTTTTCCATGTTTAACATTCCATAGCTTCACGTTGAGGTTTGGAATGTCGAGAACATAAAGCTCTAAGCCTTCCATAGTTTAGCGTTGAGCTTTGGAGTGCTGAGAGGAAAAAAAAAAACTCTCCACACTCCATAGTTTGACACCCAACTAAGGAATGCCAAGTCAAAAATAAAAATAAAAATTGAACCACTAATCAATAACGACCTAATTCCAAATGCCATTTTTATGACACTAAGCTTTGGAGTGCGGAAAGAAAAAAACCTCTCGCAACTCCAAATTTTGGCACCAAACTTTGGAGCACTTATATCATAAAGTTCTCAACCTTCAGTAATTTAATGTTGAGTTTTGGAGCACCGAGAGGAAAAAAAATCTCTCAGCACTCCAAAGTTTAATGTTGAACTTTGGAGCACTAAGCGGATTTTTTTTTTAAATTAAAAAAAAAATCGTTAAAAAATAACGATTTGATTTCCATTGCCATCTCTACAACCAAGCTTCTTCAGTTGACATGTTTTCTTCAAGGTCTTTTGGCTTCAATTTTTTTTTAATTACAATAGAATGAAAAGAAAATACAACCATCTCTATGGAAATCCTCTTTTACCAAATGTTCATTCTAGATAGCCAAATTATGCAAGCCCATTTGATAACTACTTACTTATCATCCAACTATACTTGGGGGTATATGTCCCTAGTCATAATTTTATTAAATATACAAATGATTTGATTTCCCTTTCCCACTTATGTTTTAATTGAAAATTGATATCCCATAATTGGATGTATTCGGAATAAACCTAATGTTAGAATTTGGACCTAAAACCATATAATTTAAATTTATCAATTACTTCCAAGTTAATTTCCAAAATAGCTAATTTAAAAAAATTATCAATATTTAATTTGGTTAATGATATGGTAATTGCAATCTATGACACATTATTAAATATATACCCTTTAGATGCCACTTTCTTTTTAAATGTTATCCATTCTCAAGAATACATTATTATTATTTTTCAATTAGACCTAGTAAAAGGATTCCAATTTTATTTCCTATTACATATTTGTTTATATCATTTTAAACAAAATCTATACTTTCTCAACATATGTTTTTTAACTTTGATTACATTTTGATCTAATAAGTTATTTCCAAATTTATTTCCTAAATAGAGAATTTAATATATCTTTCTTTAATTTCATTTGGTTAATGAACATTAATTACAATTTATATATCCCTTAAATGCCTTTTTTTTTTAAAAATTACCCTTTTTAAATATTATCTTCTTTGCAAGTGTTTACAATTGGATCTCATAAGTTATTTCCATATTGATTTCTTAAATAACTTTTAATGTTTTTTGGAAAATCCTCTGTTTTATCCATTTGGATAATCAACTAAAAAATATTGTTTGCTAAGATGAATATATATATATATATATCCTTTACTAGCCTCTTTCTTGCTAATTTATATCATTGTTCAATATTTTTTTACTTAAAGGTATAAACATTTGGATTTAAAAAAAAAATTCCGAATGAATTTCAAAAATGGAATTCCTATTTATATTTCTTGAATTATGGTTTGGTTAATGGAACTGTTAAGGAAGATTTATTAGAACAATATTCCATCAAGATTCAATACTAACCTTTAAAATTTTTAAGTTTACCTTTTCACATATTGTTATTTTTGGAACTGATAAATGATTTCCAAATTGAATTCCTAAAAGTAATAATTTAGGATATTTGTTTTCCATCATATGTGGTTAATTTGTGTAGTTTAAATTATTAAATAAATATGCCTTATGTGCTTCTTTCTACTTCAAATTTAACTTTTTTTAATAGTTTCTTATTTAAGTGATTTTCATTTGGAATCAAGAAGATATTCCCAAATAAATTTCCTCAATAGAAAAATGAAGATATCCATTTAAAATTTATTTTGTGAACCATTTGTAGAATAGTGTCAATAAGACATTATTAGGTACACATCTCATACATTTCTTTTTTTTTAATTCATAATTTTTTAAAAACTATCTCCCAATTAATTTGGAATAAGAAAGCCTTTCTTGAAATTCAAATTTTCACAATTTGGGTATTTGGAATAATATTTGGACATAATGTAGAAATGATTTCATGTTGGATTATAAGTCATAATGTGATTTTTTCCTTTTATGTTACACATGATCTAATAATGGCCCTACTATGTGTGGTCATAAAATGTTTATTTTGGAAGATGACATAACAATATTATAATGATACATATTTTGGTGGTAGGTTTTTTCCTTATTCTAGATTATATTCCATCTCATGATTAGGAGAGCCACATAATGTGGCATCTTCAATGAAAATTAGATTGTTGCACCTACTTTTTACTTTTTATTATATTGGGAGAAACACTAACTAATTGAAATTGTACAAAGAGTTATCTATTGTTTACAATGTCAACAATTGTGTATTCAAAAGGTGAGTGATTATGTGTATTTGTTAGTTTTTGTTTGTTTATTTGTCTACAATCTAATTGTGTGTGGCAAGCCTTTTACACAACATGTAATAGATTCCTTTGTTATGCACGACATGGCTTTTTATTAAATAAACAAAATAAATTATACCTAATGTCCATTTATGTAATCTTTTTTCGAAGTCTTCATGTATGCAACAATTTGTTTTCCTTTTGTTTGGTATTGTCAACCAACAACAATAAGTTCCACCAACCTTTTTTATTTTCTACCCTTTTTTTGTGTTTTGTTTCAAATCAACTAAATTAGTATCTTCCATCCTAATTGGAAATTGAAGTTTTTTCTCCATTGAACATTCATCTTGTTATTCTAGTTGCTATAATTTTTTCAACAAGGCTAACACATTGTCTTTGCTTTCTTAACCAAAGTCATTGATTTTGTTAATTGTCATATGTTTTCCTATGGAACATCATTATTTTTAGAGTCTCTTCACCTCACTACTTGAATCTTTGGTTTGTTTGATTTCTAGTAAAATGGCAACTTTTCATTCCAAGGGTAAAACTAAGTTCATTATTCCTACTAATAAGTTTGGAATCTCACATGTCATAGAGAAATGCTTGTGTGCAATGTTTTGTTTCCATCAAGAACTGTTAACATCTCCAAGGACAATGCGTATGATGGCAACAAAAATGTTATTAGATCTATTTATCAAGTTATAGTCATGGGTGACTTTGTTTTGGAGTGGAAGGTGAATGTTGAAAGGTTCAAGATTGTTGCGAAAAATCTTTCAAAAGTAGTAAGAATAATATTGTTTTGACACCGAAAACTACTACATCTGTTCTCAATGCCATTTTGCATCTTGTGGAAATCAAACAAGATAATCTTCCCAACCATGTCGATCTTCAATTTTTGTTCATAGATTTGTGCGATTCTTCCAATGAAGATGGAATGCCTCCAAACTCTCTTTGCCCCTCGATTTCTTCTCTACACATGAATCTTTTCTGCACATGGGTCATTCTACTTTTGTTTTTTCTTATTCCCCATATTCCATTATAGACATCCTTCTATGGGAAGACTATTTGTGCTAAATGTTTGTGCTAAATGTAATGGATTATCTTAGGGCAATGTCACTAGCTGCCCATGCTAGCTCCAAATTGAAAGATTTGAACTATGATAAGTTTCCCATTGAGATTGTTTGTTGCATTCCAACCACATTTAATGGTGATGTTTTGTTTGAATTCTCCCCCATTGTTAGTCCTAGCAGTCATTATAAGCAAATGCAAGGAATGGACATGAAACATGATGGCCATGCGCGATGCAAGGTTAAAACAACTAACATTAAGAATGATTTCAACCTTACTTTTCAAAAAATTCGGTGCTTGGGCCATTTGCAATGTTGAAATGATGCCTAAAATTTCTTTCTTTTTAATAAATGTAGAAACAAAATAACTTGGAATGGCAATGTTGTTCACAACCTTAAAGGAAATCATTTTGCTCCAAGTCCACCTTTTTGCAAAATCTATAACAACGCCCCCCTTTGTGTGAATATGTGTGCAACTCACATCTATTATGTCATGCACAAGTAAGAGAATTTGACTCGAGTAGTAATTCATTTAGGTATGTATGATCACTTGGTGGTGAAAGGTCACTCTAGAGAAATTGTTGTGCAAGTTAAATCCCTAGTCAAAGAAAAAATGTCTCACACACCATGGGCTACACTGTCGACCATTGTGTTGGTTGCAAGTAATTTTTTTCTTCCCAAGCACCTATTGAACGAAGATGGAAAAGGACTAATGGAAGTTTTGAAAGGTGCCAACCTGCACCAAGTGATGGACAAGTTCATAGCATTGTCTTCGTTCAACATTTGGAATTTAATTGTTTCCTTTAAGCATCAAAAGGGTATGTTTCTAACATTTTTGCTTTCAAGGTGAACAATGGTTATGATTACATTCAAAATAATTATTTTCCAAGGCAATAGACTGGAAAAAGAAATGTTTTTGTTCAAGATGTCACATGCACAAAGATGGTAGTGGGTGTGAATTAGTGAAATAGATGTAGCATAACAGTGACCTCCCAATTGCTTGGATCATGTTTGATCATGTAAAACGTGTTGAGGTTTGGAGGACATTCGCTGCGATGTGTATGATTCTTTCTATTATAAAGTGATGACAATTGCGATATGTGACATGTAATTTGAAAACATGGAGGTTTAATGGCATAACTAAACAAGGTGATGGCAAAGAATGGTGTTCCCAATCCAAACTTCAAAGGATTCATGGCCAATAGTGTTCATGCCAATTGGAACGTAATTTGAATTGTTTATGGTAGCGGAAATCCAAGTGAACTGATGATTAATAGATAACGCACTTGTTTTTTTCACTAGAATTAATCATTGGACATACACACAAAATAACATATGAAGCCAAAGATGTGAAAAAAACATAGGACATTGTGCTATGAATACAAAAATGCCATTTGTGTAGAAGTTCGATATGCAACAATCCATTGTTGGTGGTATTCCTTTAAGGCAACTCATCAAGCTAAACTTCAAAAGTTGGAGAATTGGCTTAGTTTTTTGCACTTTTATGTGAGACAATGAGGAGGATTTATGATATATATATAGTTTTCAACCTTCTCACACATCTCTTTTTGCATCCCATCTTTTTCACAAGTTCACATCTAAGGTACCATTCATTTTAAATTAGCATAACAAAAAAAAAATCCATGTAAAAATCTAGTCCAAAAGAGCTTGTAAACATGCCCACATGTAACCTTTCAAAGATTGTGCACAACGTATGTCTTTAGTAGTTGGGGAAAAAGGGAGCTTGCTTATATGCTACAACATCAAATGACTATGTTCGAACTTTCAAACAATCGACATTGTATTTTTATTTCAAGCAAGGTGGTTGACTAGATCAAAGGCTTGATAGAAGTGAACTACTCTTGCATAGAACAACCCAATTTGAAGATCCAAAGCAACTTGTAGACGCAATTATGAAATATTCCTCAAAATTGGTTTGCACGTTTAAAATCGCACATATGGAAGGCGAGGAGATCTTTAGTGAGCCTGCAAATGGAAGGTGAAGTTAACCCCTGAATTAAAAGGGGATTCACATTGGCACAACCATGTGAATTTTTATCATCTTCATGTAAACCATGGAATTGCCAAATCAAATGTGCAAATTGAACAACTTGGGGTGGATCAAATTCATGGAGATGGAGTTTGGCATTAAAAAGATGCCCCCTTACGTTAGATGTTTAATGTTCCGCGTTGTAAAATCCACCAAGCATTCTTGTGCTACAAAGATAATTACCAAGCCAACTTTTATTTATGTCCCTACTTTGATTTACTCAGGGTTGTGGTCTTAGTTCCTTCCAATGCACCCATAAAGTTGCACAAGTTTGTGTTATGTGTAGATGACATGAATTGTTACATTGGTTGTACGAAGCGCAAATATGCATTTGACAAACTAGCTATTCCAAAAATTTGGTTCATTCAAGCTAAAACCAATATCACCCAAAATGAAATCAGGTCTTTTGAGGAAACATGATTTGTTTTGAATAAATGGTAGTTGAAGTAATCTATTCGAAGAGGAATGCTCCATTCCTATAAATAGGCCAATGAATGAAATGTCATGGCTAATAACACAGAATGGTAAAGTTGTTTGTTGGACAATTCCATTCAAGATGTCAAATTTACACTATAATCGGTGAGAGGTTGGTTGACTTTTTGAAGCGACTATAAACCCACCATTAGAGGTTTCCCTTCATGGATATGGAAGAATTTATAAGACTTTATTTGGCCAAAATCCAAACAAAAGGCAATATGAAATTACAATAGGGAACTTCCCAGCTGGCATTTGTTTGGATTTTGTAACAATGATTTCTAGTTCGTTAGGTTGGGTGCGAGGGAAGTGGGTGCCCTGTAAACACATGTATTATGTTTTGTAGCATGTCATGTTTTGTGGGCAATTTGAATTTTTCATCCATTTTCCAATTTGAAATTGTGATGAAGTTCATTGCTTATTGATTTGCAATGTAACTTCTCTGTAAGTAAGAATACACTTATGAATTGTCATGAAAAACAATTACAATGAACATTGTCAATTTTAGCGCTTGTGATGATGCTATGTGTTTGGCTCTTAAATTATAATTTGCAAACAATGTTACTGCTTTAGTTTTATAAAAGCTTTGATAATTGTTCCTTCAACACTTTGCTTAACATGAATGATGTTTCATTGTTAAATAAAAATTATATACTAGACTAAATTAAATGTTCACTAATAATTTGAAACATTATATTAGAAGATTATGGGAAAAAAATTTAAGGTTCAATTGCATGCACTTGCAACAAAAGTTATGTATGATATTGTTGTCACAAATAGTATATTATGTCTACTAAGATGAATATTTTGTATCATTAAAAAAACATTATTGCCATATATGTAAAATATTCTATCCACACATGGAATATTCTTATTTACGTGGAAAGAATATTCAATTTACATGGCAAGTATATTCTTTAAACATTATGTGTGGCTCATAAAAGTTCAACTCACATGTTGGTTGATCACCACTCACAAGCTCAACACTCACATTCATGCCTCACATAATAACTATGTTGTATGCAACATGTATTTGGAGTAGACTTCCAACTTCTCTACAAATATCTTTTGGGCTTTCAAGTCGTTGTTTGAATATAAGCATGAAAACATCTAGATGAAATGGATACCGGATTTAAATATTGGAGTTCAACATTTGGCCTTTGAGGTAAATGGCCAACATATATGGGCAATGCATTGTGATTTGGAGACCATGATGCCTACATTTGTCACTGAAGGTGTATTTGCTTTGTTGAATCACTAGTGAAGATTGGGTAAAGGAAAATTCTTGGAACTTTCCCTTTTGCATTGTTTGATTTATTTTTCTCATTTCTTAAAGTTATGTTTTATTTTCATGCCATTTTTTGTTTTATTGGGTAGGGTTGCTTTGGCAGGGGCTACTAAAAGCATAGTTGCAACTTTTATTTTTTAAAGGTAATTTAATTGTTGTGGATGTTTTGGCAAAGGCTCCAGAAACTTTGATTCAAGAATTGGAAACAAGGTTTCCAACCCATGGTGTCATGGATATTCTTGGGATTGTGTATCCTTAATATTAGCTACAGTTAGATTGTGAGGCATCTTTCCCAAAACACCCTGAAATAATCAAAACAATTTTCTATTTTGGTAAACCCAATTGTTGGATGGGGTGGAAACTTTTGTGTTTGAGTTTTTCAATACTAGTGACCTTGATAGCCAATAGGGCATGTTCAAGTTGATGATGAAGTTGAATGCAACACTATGCATGGCTTCACCTTTTGACACCAATCCTTTGATCAAAATGTGGCACCTAGTGACAACATCTTGAATACCAATCCACAACTTCCTAGAGTATGTGAAATTAACTAAATTGGCCATGGTGCAAATAACAGATAACATGAAAAATGAAAAGTGTTTTTCTACGTTGGTTTTCATGAAATCAAAACCCTGCAACATGTTCATTGCCCATTTGCCTCTCATCATGCGCATGTTTGCACAATGATTTTACACTTTACAAAATTTCCCATATGCACATTGTATTAAATAATAATGAGCATCACATCATCAATATTGCTATGATGGTTAAGCATTGGGCAATATGATCATGATGTTACCATGTTCTGGTCACTCCCCAATCTATTTGTATACAAATTTGATTGATTTTGTAGGCCACTTATCCTGGAATGGCTAGTGTTAGGGGTTCAATTCCATCATAAGTGCTTGTGTTTGTGAGCAATTGTTGTTCATGTTTCTTTTTTGTTTAAGTGTGTTTGAAGTTTGCATTTTGTGTGCATAATGCAATTCACAATCTGAATACAAATGTAGCCAAATTTGTGTCACCTCTAAATTTGGAGGAGTGACCAGAATTTTCATTGTTACAATTAAGTGTCAGCCATTTTGAGATTTAAAACAATCCAGTTGGGTCAGAGAGTGCTGCTCCAGCATTTCTTAGTTTTAGCCTGTTCAGCACCCCCATGCACTTCAGGTGTGGTGGCCCCACTGGCAACTTTGCAGAAACAAAACAAAAACACTGACTAGGAGTCAGGGCTCTAAAAAGACTTGGGGCCAACTTTGAACATTTTTGGCTTGTTGTTTGGCCCCAAGTTACTACCTAATAAAGGCTAAAACATTGGGCTCAAGGGTTGCAAATAGGCTTCCCAAATTGGATCGGGCCAATTCAAGGCCATAAAGTTCAGCATTTATTAGTAACTTGGGGCAGATTGAAAATATATTTTTTCTGTTTCAGCCTTGATTCCTTGGGGCTGATTTCAACTTTTCCACCAATAGGAATGCTTGATTTGAGTTGAATATTGGCCTTGACTCAAGTGTAAACTGAGCCTTTTTACTCTGCTGCAAAGTGTGGAGGTTTTTATTTTGGAAAAAATAAATAAAATTCATGAAATTGAATGAATGTATGAAATGCAGAAATGAACTTCCATACAACTTCTATGAATGAATGAATGAATGCAAAACCAGTGGGTTTCCATTTAACCTTGAAAATTCCCTTGTATTCAATTGTTATGAGAGTTTCTAGGGTTCTGATGATAACCTTGGGTTCCAGTTTCACCTGGCTTCTTTCAATGAAATTCCCCCAATTTTGACTACAGGTCCAGCTGGAGTACACTCTCTATTCACACTGCCCAAGGTAGTAGAAGAAAGCACAGGTAACAATGTTGTGCACCCAATTAAAAGTTGCCACCTCACCAGAAAAAAGAAGTACACCTGTTTGCACAAGCCTTTGGGGAGGAAAAAAGTAGTACATGAATGCAATGCTTAGAAAACTGGAACTTGCATAATAAAACAGGACTGGGTTCCAGCAGGTGCATGTAGAACCTGCAGCCTAGGCTCTCCATAACTGGACCACAAACCCACCACACCAAAAGAACCCAGACCAAAACAGACTCAAAACCTAACTAGAACCTGCTAATATACATAGTTTTGTGGTGCCCTATGCAGTTGTGTTGCAAGGTTTGATTAACAACTTAAAATGTTAAAAGAAATCTAAAATTGGATACCTTGTTTTCAAAATAGCATGAAATAAGTTAGTGATAATAAATAAAGATATCCGTAAAGTCACCCAGACTTCACCTTGTCTTCACCTTGTCTTTCACCCCCTAACCCCTCTTTTAGTGATATCCGCAAAGTAAGGAAATTTTTATTAAATCTCAGTATGAAATGCTGAAACTCAGTGCAAAATGCTGAATCTCAGCATTTAGTGCACAAGGTTCGAGAAGAATTATAGTAGCTGTACAGGTAGGAGCAGTGAAAATCTATGTATCAGTAGTGGAGGCGCTCAGGAAAAAAGAAAGACAGGGTGAAACTCAGGAATGGTTTCCTGAGTTTCACCCCCCATTGAATGCTAATGTACTTTTTTGCAGGTTCTTTTTGAATCTCACCCTGTGTATGACCGAACTCGGTGGTACTGACCCTGTCTTTTCCTGACTTTACGTATTATCTCTAATAACTAGATCCTACTTCCTTGTGGTAGTGAGTTCAAATTTCATTTAGAGCTGTAGAACATATCACACCAAATTTTGTTTTTTGATGTGTTTGCAACTCCTTGTGAGATTCAAATCCACTACACCACATGGAAGAAATAGGATTAGTTATTGTCATAAGCTTATTTCATGCTATTTGAAACAAGTGCATTTAATTTTTAATTAATTTCTAATTTCTCAAATTATTAGTCAAACCATGTGGCACAACCAAACATAGTGTTGTATTATATATTTTTGTGACACACCCACAAAGTTTGATGGGTGTGTTTAGTGTTTTGCCTTTAGTTATGTCTAATTTGCTACCTATTCAAACACATAACACAAGAGAGAGGATTTTTCATACCAATTTTTTTTGGTACTTAAAAGATTTGCTCAATTATTTTAGTGTATTTGCAAATATGCTTACAAAATGTTTAAAAATTCTACAACTGTTTTGAAAAACACTTTTATGTCCATAGTCATTTTCTCCCCTCACATATACCCAGTTGGTATAACTTCACACAACACTAAAACTCTTAGTAATGGTGAGAGCAATGTTTCCTTTAGGGATTTTTAACCAAAGTGGCTAATCATGCATAGGAAGATCATAATAAATGTGACAATCATCTTGAGGAAGATTTAACCAAATTTGGCTTTAAGCAAAATAAATTAATCATCCATTTATATTTTTGGCTACACACTACTTTTTAAAAAAAATCAAAATATTACAATTTTTAGTTTTTTCCTCACTTTTGGCATTTGAAAACTTTCCAAAATCATTTCATTTTCGAATATTTAGTTTTTAAATTTTCACTCTTTGGTTACAAATCAACATGTATGATATCCGGCCATAATGAATTAGCAACACCTACCAATGCACCATCCACTGGAAGCATGTTATTTATTCAGTGGTGGATGAACCTCAACTGAATTAACATTTGGTTTCACCTTGGTAACCAATTATGTAGGAAATAGGTCTCAAATATAAGCAGACAAGTAGGAAAATAGATAACTAATAGGTAAGTACACGATTTATACATAGATAAGGGTTTTTTTAACTACCTACTTACTAACAACTTGCTTGTGGGTTCTAGGTAGGTAGAAAAGAAAAACAATTGAACTACCCACCATGGTTAGCTAGGGAATTGGAACCCAATAGAAAATTGTTTGTTGACCACTTATCATTCATCTTTTATGATTCGTTTGTGGGTGGTTAGTTCACTATATATATCGTTATTTTGTTTTTTTTTTCCACCAAAGATGAAACACATGTTTTATGTTGGATGCATGCCAAAATTAAAAACCTATATGTATATTTTTCAAAGAGAGTAAAACTTAGTAAATGGAGATTTTAAAAGTCACCTATTTGATGCATGGGAATTTTCCAAAAGACTCATTTTTATAATTCAAAAAAGGTAAATTTTACAAATATTTAATTCCCACATATCCCCAAAAATGCTAAAATCTACAAATATAATAGAAGATGAAATTTTCTTTTTTTGGATGTACATTCACAAATTGGATTGCTCTGGGAAAAATTATAGATAAAATTTCTCAATGTTCACTTGTTTGGATTTCACTTGTGCCAACTCCAAAACCTAAACACCCCAACAACAAATCAATAGGTTTTCAAATTTTTCTTTAAAATCACAATTCACAAAACTTGGATTCAATTCATCCCACTTCCAAATCCCTAACAAATTCAAAACATAGAATAAAAATGAATTGAAGAATAAGTGTTCCGAAATTCGCTCATCCCCACTCCAAAAAAAAAAAAAGTTAAACAAAAAAAAATGTTAAAAATCACTCATCCCAATTCAAAAGCTTAAAAAAAATCAAGACATCCTTTTAGCAAAAACAAATTTGTAGAAAAAATATATTCTTTCAATATGTAGAAGAAACAATAGACATAAATATTTTTTCATTGTATTTTTTTGATTTAAAGAACCAAAAGCACAAGAAACATCCATATAACCAAATTTAGGAAAAGCACAACCAAAAGAAAGAGCACATCTAATAACTCCAAAATTCAACACAACAACAACAAGCCCAACATGGGCAACATGAACACCAACTCCCAAAACAAGAAAAACAACAACCCAAGGATATAAGTCCCCAAAATCACTCCTCCCGACTAAAAAGCAACTCAAAAGTTCAAAAACATCCCCACTCCCCAACCAAATACCTCATGAAATCCAAATTTTCCCTCATTATGTCATCATATTCACATTCTTTCCCCAAAACTTTTATTATGCATGTGTTACAAAAAGGAGATTCTACTTGAACCCAAAAATGTTTCAATAAATTGTGCTTCACAATTGTCCATCTACTTGTAATATTAACTAAAAGAAACCAAAAATAATAATCCTAGAAAGCTTGTAATGTGTATAATGAAAATGAAATTGAAAAATCATTTAGGACCTATCAACTATACATGACAATGCAAAGAATTTATTTTGGATCAACAACGTACATGATGCTTATAAGACAATTGTGAAGGTTGCTAAGGAGATGAACAAAAGTTGTGTTTGTGATGATATTTTTAAATGATGGTCAAGCAAAAATGGTGTCCAACTTATTTTATACTTGGGAAACTCTCTATCAAACATACATATTGATATTCCAAAATTTGTCTTCAAAATAATGGCAGATTGACCAAAAGTTGGTAATTGTATAAATGAATTATCTAAAATATGTAAAAAGGACAATAAGTGAAACTTTCCTCATGTTTTTATCTTGATCGATAGAAGTTGAAGCAAGAAAAACATTCTCAAAGCTAAAACCAAGACAAACATTGCCAAAAAAGAAACACCAAAACTAGGAACTCCATAATTCAACACAGTAGCAACATGAACACTAGTTCACGCCACACTAAAAACAACAAAGCCAAAATTGATAACTCCATCAAAATGATCCTATATAAGAAATAAAACATTAGAAATAAAAGACAAAACATTACAAAACCTAAAAACCAAATCAAGATAATGATGAAAAAAATTCAAATTTGAAACCTTAAAATAAGAAAATTTGAAAAAACATCATTTTTTCTTGTATTTCATCATTAGGTTGATTCAAGGTCCATGTAACAAAATTTGGACACATTGCAAGAAGTTTTGATATTTGTATACAAGTTTTTAAAAAAGAGGGATCAAATCATGGTCAACCAATTAAAGCACAACCTCATAAACAAAAGGGAAATAATTACCTTGGTTTTCTCATGGTATGCATCCACCTCTTCAACAAATGCCTCATCATAATGTAATAATTGATCACAATTTCAATTCATTGTTAATAATCCACTACATTGTTTAACCCTACAAATATTATTTACATGGTTAAACCTAGTACACATAGAAAAATCCATAACCAATTAAAATAAAAATGACTAGATGTTTGAAAAATAAAATAAGGGTAAAAACATAACAAACATACTTGCCATAAAAAAAAGAACCTCAACGACTCATTACTTCCATCCCATATTCTTGAGGCACAAGTGCCTCTTCCATCTAGGTGATTCTAACACCCCAACCAATCTTATTGGATAAAACCTTGTTTTTCAAATTTGGAAAATCAAAGGTGAGCATGTTCACAATGAATCTTAACTAGTTTCAACCAATAGGGGCAATAGTGAACCATACTTCATTGGAAAAATGCCATTTAGGTTTAACCCACAAAAACAACAAATGTGATCTAAGTTTGTCATCAAGCCAAGTTGGGTGATGCCAAGCAAGTTTTTTGCAAGTCTCAGTAACATCAACCATCAGACAATCAACAATGGTCCAATGTTGATCTATAGAACAAATCACATGATGTGTATCCTCCATTAATCCTTGGAAACCCCTTGACAAAACCATATAATAACATTAGTAGGTAATGTGAGCACAATAAATTCATTAAAATTGTTGAAGCTCGAAGAGCCACTTTGTCACTAGCAATTTTCTGAGATGGTGATACCTCGAAGATATTAAATAAAATTATAGGTATTTTGCCTCATTTGACCACCCAATGCTAGTGCCTTTACTTTATGAATCTCCCAATGCCATGTATCAAAGATTGGATGCTACAAAAAATTTAAAAAACATATAAAACATATCCTACAAAAACACAAACCAAGTAGAGAAACTTCTAAAAACCTAAATTATAAACTTAAAACTTAAATCATGTTTTTTAAACATAAGAAGCCTAAACTATTTTTTTCCATAAAAAAAAAATCTTAAATATAAACAAAAAACCTTAAACCTATTTGCAAAAACCAAAAAGCAAAGAGGAATTCAAACACTAATACTTGGCTAGAGACTATAAGGTGTCTTTTTTTTGCAACTTACAACACAAAAGTTGATGACATTTTCATAAGATTTTTAATAAAACTTTCATCTTCAAAAATATCAACAATGGATTTTGTTGTGTTGAAACCATGAAACAATTTCTATTCATCAAAGGCATTTTTCGCCCAAAGTTCAACATGCTTACTTGCTCTCCTTCCTCCTTCATTCACATTTTCCATTTTTTTGTCATCGACATAAAAAAATCAAGATTTCAAAATTGACTTTTTATTAGGAGATTCATAGCCAATCCTTTCAATAACCTCAAATTCAAAAATTTTAAAGCTAAGATGAACAAAAACATTAGATGTAGGAGTAACAACATCACAGTTAGATTAACTTACAATGTCAAGCCCAAGAGAAGCAACTTCATAGCCATGATGAATAAAAACATTAGATGAAAAAACAACAACATCCAAACTACACCAACCTAGAACAAGTACAATAAAATCAACGCCAAATCTTGTTCAATATAGCACATAGAAGTAGAAAAAAATTAGAATCCTTCTATATTCTTGGCTACCTATTGGAACTTATCATAAAAAGCTAATGATTTGAATTTTTTTTCCTTCAAAATTTGGCAAATTTTGGGTTTTGGTCATGAAAAATCCTTTGTACAAGTTGAAATCATAATTTTCATGTTGAAATTTGGCAAAAAATTGCTAGTAAAAAAAAATTTGTCTATTTTTTTTTAATCTTTTCGTAAAGGTATGCTTTGATTCTTTTAATGTAATTCGAGGGCACCTCACCCAACATATTTTTTCCTCCACTATTTGGGGGGATTTCAATAAATGGAACACTTTAACAATTGACAAATGGAATGGTCATTCCTATGGCCATTTTTGTTTTTTGAAATGCCTTAATTTCTTCTTTTTTTCCATGTAATACCCATTAAATATCACTACAAAAATAAACAAACCAAAGCATATTTTTACACTTGTTAATGCCTTTGATCGCATGTTTTATCAAAATTTAGTCCATAATGGATTTTGCTGCATTCATACCTTTATTATAATAAAGGACATGACCTTGAGCTTTACCATACACAAATTTTGGCTTCTTAGTTAACCCAAAAGGCATAGGGAGCACTAGAAAATCTTGTAAGGGGTCTAAATGTAGATCTTTCTCTTATTATTTCCCTTTTAGTTTGTGAATAACACGAGTTGCAAGTGTTTAAAATGCAATACAACATCCCATATGTTAACATAGGTACCTATTCATTTATGGTAGTATATTTTGTGATTCGAATTATTTAGTTGTGGGGAACCATTAAGTTCAATTATTTTCCCTTTGTAATGGGCATCTTTGATTGGCCCATCAAAAATTAAAAAATCAAAACTTTGGAAAATCCTAAAGTAGATGTGTTGTAATCTCCTCCTTTGCACTATTTGTATGGGTTATAAGAGTATAACTCAAGACAAAGGATATGATATTAAAATGAGGATCTGTTGGGAACATATTGAGAACTTGAATAACATGTTAAAAATTAATGGGGAACACCATTGGAATATAATGTGAACCACAAAAATCCAATATCCCAACCCTCCCCAAAAGAAAAAACACATGGGCACCCTAGGTGCATGCTACTTCACCTCATTGGTTGTAAGAAACTCCTTTGAAATGCACCACCATTGAAGTCAACCTTTTTTTTAATTGGCAAAGTTTGATAAAATGATAAAATGATGAAAATTTAAATGCAAAAATGAAATAATATTATAGGGTTTTTCAATCACAAGAATTCAAAAAACTAAAAAAAAAACCCTTGGTTCAAGTAGGTAGCCAAAAATGTAGATGGATGTTTAATATTTTTTTATTTTCATAAATAATTTATAGTTAAATTTGCATAAATCTTCATATGCATAATCACCACATTAGTTACATCAGAAAATTTATAAGAAAAGATGTGAATTGAAATAATAATTGCAAACATTACCATAATCATTCATATGTCAATTGCTCAATTGATAAATCAGCCATTAAAAGCCAATAATTGTAGAAATTGGAACATGATCATGCCACCATAAACCCAAACTAAATTGATCTTATAGCACCCATAATAGATGGAATACACATTAAATAAATGCGTAAACATAAGAACTCAAAAGGCTCTTATATTCATTTCAAGGCATAGAATGACAATATAAAGGTGACCAAACCCCTAGGTTCATGAAGCAATATCAATGGTAAAAACATCTCTAATCTTGATTTAACAACTAATTGCAAAAACCCAAGGCACATTCTCTAGCTGCTAACAATAAAATGAAAATAAAATATAAAAGTTATGGGATGAGTCTTAAATTAATTTTTCAAATCAAGTTTTCAATCGTATTAAATCATACAAACCAAACAAAAGGTTGATTAATGCATTTGGAACTAATTTGGATGAATGGATTCTCCCACAAAAATTCACCATGACCCAAACTTGGGATAAGGCACCATGCTTCTCCCCCATAGTGTACATTGTAACTTTTTGTTGTTAGTTTTATACAACAATGCCAACATTTTTTGGATATTATAAATGCATAGAAGTTTCAAGATGCATTTTTTTGTCCTTGACATTCTATTTGATGGACAATATCAAAACAAATGAATGATGTTAAAACGATAACGGTAAAACAAAAACTTGCTAATCATTGCTCCACAACACACATGACAAGTAGTTCAACCATGGCATCTCCTATGAGAATTCATCCCATTATATTTCTTTATAACCCAAAATGGGAATTCAATCATGCATGATTCAAATACATATCTCATGTGCCACACATTCAAAATGCAATGAGTTTGATCAAGTTCCTAACCACACTATTCTTTTAAATTTCATCAATTTCATGGACTTAGTTGGGACCAATCCTTTCAACTTTGTTTTGATGTGAATACTTTTTATAGGCCTTGTCATGAAAATATGTGCACAACCATGGAGGAGGCTTAACTTCTTTGGCACCTAATTGCACACATTCATAAAAGATTTGTTTTTTGGGATGTTGTGTAATTATTGTCCTCTAAGTAAAACAAATGGAACTAAAATAATAATTATTTTTACATTATGATCAAATAATCCTTCCAAACACACCTATCAACACCCACTTTGTGATTAGACTAAAGGTTATGGGAACTAACATTAAATTCATCCAAATTATCAACCTTAAATTATCAATTGGAATCATTCAAGAAATAAAGTGATGCATTTCAATCAAGTGAAAAAGGTTTAAATTGACAAATTTCAATTCCCAAGCAAAAATGAATTATGCTTTTCATAAAGCCTTTTGAAGTTCAAACCAATGTTGGCCAATTATTGTTTTTGTCTCATAATGGATTAGGTCAATTATAAAAGAGAAATCAAAATTTTAAACTCATCAATTATCAATTTCAGTATTCAAATAATATTTTTAATTATAAATTTATCCAAAATTTTTGGTAATAATCGTCAGTTATAAATAAAGGTCAAATTTTAAATACCCATCTTGAAAATTATTAGTTATATTACCTAAGTAAGGTAGGTTATATGAATTTTTTTTTCAATTTTGTTTTTCTTGATTTTGCGTTGATATCATAAACATGTTTAGGGTTTTAAGATTGATAATTTACATGCATGAAATTCCAATCATCTAAGTAGGTTATTAAAATTTGAAAATTCAACATCCAACTAGTAGGTTATTTACCAAATTAAAAAAAGAAGAATTTAACCAACTTATTTAAACCATAACTTGCCAACTCTATTTCATTCACTTTCCAACCATTGTCGTATAATCTTGAATTAGTGGAAATTGTGTGATTAAAAAATAAATAATACAACCTTTTTGTAGCTTCAAATAAAAAATGAATCCAACAATTGGGATTCGAATAATAACTGAAAACATAATACTACATTTACTGTTTAATAGACAATATATAAAAATTTGAAATAAAGATTTTCAAATGTAAAGAATTCAACATTTACACATGGTTATTCACTATGCATTATGTGATGTGAGCAAGCTACCACATGAACATAGAGTCTGAGCATATATAACCTAGAGTTGGAACTTGGGATGGTATTTTTTTTTTCATTTATATACATGCAAGTAAAACCCAAGAATTTAATTGCAAAATGAACGTTATACAAATAAACCTAAAAGCAAATATGGGGATGAATGTAAGCATTCATCCTCATTATGGATGAATAATTTTTTTTCATTCATCTAATATATGGATGAAAAAAAATTGCATTTAGTACAATTTTTAATAAATAAAACTTCCATTAGAATTATGGATTAATGTTTTATTTTATCATTAAATTTTTATGGATGAATTTTCTTCCATAATTTGAATTAACTAGAGCTTCATGAAACACAATCTAATTATATATGATATAACATTTGTTGAATAATATAATGTAAATTCCACCATAAATATATTTCATGGTTATGGTTTGGAAAGTCATTATTTTAAAACATTTTAATTATATTACCATTACTATGCTAACACCCACCCCATGGTCATTGTTGTTTTAAATTAAAAAATAAATTACTATTATTAACTATTATTAACTATTATTATTCTGGGCAAACTAACCCAATGTTGTTGACGATAATGGGTTCTTTCCTCCACCTCCTTCAAAGGTGCCACAACTTATTTCAAACCTATTTATAATCGTCGTTAGTAACAATGAAGTTTTTTGCTTTTATTTTTCATTAAAGGTGCCATGATTTTCTTCAAATTTAAGCAATGTTATTGACAACAATAGGTTTTGAATGTTTTAAAATATTCTTAAACTATGTAATGTCATGAATGATAATGGGTTTTTGAAATAAATTAAAATTCAGTTTTAAGCACTTTAATTAGTTTTTTTCAAACAACCTACTACCATAAATGACAAAGGGTTTTTTTTAATATTTATTTATTTTCAAGGCACACTAATTTTTCACAAAATAAATATATAATGTTGTTGACAACAATTGGGTATGGGAGGGGGGGGGTGGTGACATTCGTTTCATGACAATAGTTTTTGAGTTGCTTAACATTGTTCATGAAAATGATTTCATTAAAAAATATTTTGAAATCATTTTGATCCCATCATCATATTTTCCCCTACTATCATAATTTCATTATCCATCATTATTAAATGGCATTCAAGTTTGAGATATTAATATTTGAACAACAATTGAAGATGGATATAAATAATTTTGAATTTATTTATCATCCAATCATAGATGAATTTCATCCTTGATGATTTATTTATTTAATCCAAATCATAAATGAAATTCAAAACCATGCAAAAATGACATTCATTCATATGAAGTCATTCATCTATGGACACATTCATCCATGTAGGTGGATTAAAATCACATTAAACTTTAAATTCCAAGCTAAAAGCTCCAAGCTTAGTCTTCATGCTCATGCACAAGCCATCCTTGTGATGTGGGCAATTCCAACCAAGGTTGGGAGGCCTTTTGATTTTGGACCAAACCCCCCACTAGGGGTTAGATGTGGCATATAAACATATATTAATTTGAGGTCAAATTTTGAAAGACCCACCCCTTACTCCACTCGAACAAATAATTTGTTTTATGGTACTTGCCCTAATTTTGACTTGGCAAAATAAGAACGTGGTCCTTAAGTTCACTTTTGCTTTAACACAAAAAAAATCAGGTTATTGGCCAAAAACTTAGTTTATCACCTTTGTGAAAATAATTGGTTTTCTTGTTTAAAGGTTTAGGGTTTTCTAATTGTTTTGAAGGACAATTTTGCATGATAGTAGTTCAATTTTATTTAACAATTGAAGTCATCTTGGTTTAATTGGTAAAGTAGAACGAGTGGTAGATTGGGGAACCCGCATTATTAAACCTAGATGTTTTTTTGTGGAATGCCAGGAAGGTTTGTGTAAGTGATGTTAATAAAGGAGCTTCAAATGCAAGATTTGGTGATGATTTTCAAGGGATAATGAAAGCCTTTCAAAAAAACAAACTGTTCGACAAAACATGTGAAAGGTAGTGTAGTAGTTTTTATGAAGAGCACTAACCAAGTGCTAATTCACCTTATCAAGTAGAGGCAATTTCTTAAGTAGCTTGTGAGCTTAATTAAGTAAAGGTGCACAATGTTGCCAAGGGCAAAAACCCAAGGGATGGTGCAACCAAGCCAAAATGTGTGGTGGACAAGAAACTCATCTACAAGTTCTATAAAGCTACAATGGAATGGTTAAGTAATCACTCCACAAGTCTCTAGTCTCCATTAACATGATTGGTAATGGATTATTTGAGGTGACATTCTCAAGCAAGGAAGTTGAGAAACATACTTTACACAATGTGTTTAAGATGCAAAACAAAGGTATTTTTCATTACTTGGACCTTGGTTTTTCAAATTTTGTAAATGATTAACTAGCCCTTCTCAAATTTCCATTTGGGTCTAATTCTTAATAGTCCATCAATACTTGCACAACTCATATTTTGTCTCAACTTTTTGGGTAGTCAATTGGGGAAAATGTTGGTTCCTTTAAAGCAAAAACTATTAACCCTAAAATTAGAATGTTAGTAGACAACATTATTAACCTCCCTAGCAAGATATATTTGTCGAAACCATTCAAAATCGAACATGAGATTATGTTTTTAGGAGTCCCAAATCCATGCTTCAAATGTAAGAAATTCAACCATATGGCTTATTTTTGCCCTCTTCCTAAGAAGGGGACAAAGAAACAACAATTGGATTGGTAAAGAACTAGAAGATGTCATAAAAAAAAGGACATGCAACAACTCCAATGACCAACAAGAGGAATGTGTAAAAAGTTCCAAACCGCCAAAATCATTAAAACAGATTTCAACATGGCAAGAAGGTGTCATGAACAACCCAAGGAAAAGGTTTTTTTTGTGCCCACTAAAAGTCCTTCCCAATTTTGTTCCAACCTAACAAGATGATGGAGCAACTCAACATTATAAGATTTACACACAATCATGAATATTCAAAACAAGAAGATTGTTAGAATTAGCCTACCACACCCATGAATTCTATAAAGGAGGGGAATTTCAAGGAACAACATACAAGTGAAGTGACCATCCAAGGGTTACCAAAGAACCCATGTTGCATAAACATTTCAAGATTTTAAGCCTTGATGATGCTTCCAACAAAATAAGTAGAAATCACCAAGTTTTCATGTGGGGGAACTTTAGATTCATTTGGAATAAGACATGTCCATCATAGAGGTGAAGTTATACAAAATTGATAAGGAAAATGAACAATTGATTTAAAGGACAATGTCCATTCAGAGATGGGTATTATTAAGGAAAATCCATCAAGTGATTTACCCATTTAAGGGTAGTTATGCTTTTCAAAGATGAAGAGTCCTTGCTATTGGTCAACCCTTTCATTCAAGGATAAGATATGTAACAATGGTGAAATCACCAACATCCCTTCAAGCAAAGGATTTGATAGTATCTTTGCAAACAAGTCCCAAGAAGTCTTCACCCTCTAAACTAATGGATGTTCTTTTAGAAGTTGTTTCCTTATAGGATGACATGTTGGGGATGGGGGGGAGGGGCGGCAAGATTTGAATTTATTTGGAAATATCATAAGTAGAGGAAGATGAAGAGACGGGGGGCGGCAAGATTTGAATTTATTTGGAAATATCATAAGTAGAGGAAGATGAAGAGACGCAACTTTCCAATGTCAGATGTAGAGAGTTTGGATGTTCAAAAGCCACAAAAGAAAAATTATTGTACATCCTAACTTCCATACATATTTTCAAAAGCTACTAGATTCCAAACCCCCATCAACTCAAAATCAAGAAGACGTTAGATTTTCCTTGTTTTCATTTTTTCGAAATTTCATAAATTGGGGAAGGTTCATTTTATCTAACCTCAAAAAACACCTTAATAGGCAAACCCAAAGCAGTTTCAACCATTCAATTGTGGAATGCATGCAAGCATGGACAAAGGAAGAATCAATGGCGTTGATGGTCAATGAGACATTATTGGCATTTTAGAAGGTAATGGTTAATGCACATAATCACCACAACCTTCCAAAGTGATGGGAAGATGTAATCTGGTATTACAAATGGGTGAAAGTAGATGCAAAATCTAGCCATCATATTCACCTAGTTTTTATTCCCATAAGAACTATTAACCTTGTTATCCAAAAACCCATGGATTTCACTTAGGATTCAACTAGCAAGGAAATCTACCAAATGTTGTTAGAAACAACATAAATGGGGAAGTTGAATATTGTATGAGACATTTCATTACAAACCTTGAAGGGGTTGCTTGGAAATGATTTAATTGACCCAAACTTTTTCCTCTTGAGCCCAAAACTAAGAGGAGAGGGGGCCTACATTTGATTCAAGAGATGGTGGAAATTGAAGGACATTCCTTCAAACCATCATCCATACCCACTAATATTTTATAAAGATTGAACAACTTTTCATTGTCTTTTTGAACTATCATAATTTAAGCTGGGAGTTCAAGGAGTTTGCAAAATATGTGAGATATGAAATGTTTTCCACAAATGAAATCCTCGTGCAAAAATCATTCTTTTACAAAAACACCATATGAGCTCGGAGGACTGTTTGCACAAAACTAAATAGGTGCAATTTAGAGGTGAGTCCAGCTATTAGAATAATACATTATACACAACTCAAGGAGATAGATTTAAAGGTGGCACATGTATTTTAGTTTCACAAAAGTTGACCTCATATGTAATTGATTCAGGAGTTTTCATTGAAGCCTGAGTCCAATTTATGATCCTTGAACTCCACGGCCAAAGGTATGGCATCTTCAACATTTATTGGCAAACCCACACTTGGGTGATACCATTAGGAACGTCACACCTTGATTTTACTATACCTATCAAACTTTTTTAAATCATAGGAAACATTTAAATAAATACCTTTTAATGAATATATTTATTAGGTTCCATAAAATTTTGAAATTTCAATAATATAAAAATAATCATGTATTTTAATGTTAACATTAGGAATGTTCCTAATCATTCCATTTAGAAAAAAATTCAAGAATATAACTTTGGTTCATTTTCTTGAACTTTTTGGTCATGAACATTAATTTGAAACACAATGTGAAAATTTCTTGGGAATTGTTTTTCTAGGGTAATTTTGAAGTCACTCTATTTTGATTTTGTGAAAATATTGTCAATATCTATTTTCACATATTAGATTTTAGATCAATTCCATCTAGCATCGACATTATGGAAATTGGGCACCCAATCCACATTGGCTCCTTATACCCAAAAAGATTGTTTTCAAAGGGTCTCCATTGTGGTAGGCCACTTTATAGGCTAGGATGGAGGTTAGATAAGGGATTTAAAAAGTTCACCCATATATAATACTTTATTTCAATTCCAATATTTGCAATGAGTAGAATCATATGTGGGGTGAAGAAATTAATAATAAACTTTGATGTTGGTCCCTTAAAGACATAAACACAATAAAAGACCTTTGGGTAGAAAAGACATGATATTGGATTTCTTAATCTGATCTCCACACTCTATCCAAGTCACATCAACTAAGCCCATTTTAAACAATCTTTACTCGAAAGTGGTATTTCTTGAATAGTTTCCCTTGTAATTGGACAATGGTTAACGCTTGATGATCATCACATGTTTATAGGACAATTAGCATGAATGGTACCTAATTAATGAAGTTCAAGGGTGATTCCTAGAGGTAATGATCTTTATACACCTTAGAAATTTAGATAGACTTGTATAATTATTTCTTGCATTGGTATAGGTTTCAAGAAAGAAAATGTTAGAACTAAGAGTTGTTTTTAAAGACAATGGAAACAAACTACGAATTTAAGCCTCTTTATTTTCCACTAGACGGTCATACCCTTTGGATTTTTGAAGGAGGTAAAGTTCCTAAACTCCATTCTAATCCAAAAGAATGGCATTAGAGGAAACAAGGAAACCTTTTTTTAGTCTAACCTCTTTGGTTACACAACCAAGAGACGATATAGTGAAATTATTCTTAAACAAGGTTGCCGACTAAGCTTTGATTCTAGATTATAACAATATGGGATTACATATAGGCAAAGAAAAATCATTTTTTCAAAGTTGTGCCACCACTGGATTCTTTGGAAATTTTCAACCACGATTGGTCCTGAAAGCACTTGTAAACTTTGTAATGCATGGACCTAGAAACCAATAGAACATGATTTTCTTGCATGTGAAGCATTGAAAGGGATCTGGGAAAAGGTTGGGCTTCTTAGGAGGAAAATAGGTCTCTTTGCAAGACTTGATTTTTGGTAGTCACTCCTCATTGGGGAATTGCCGCCCATATGAGTTCATGAAGGTCATGAAGAAAATGGATGGGATTCAAGGAAGAAGTGTAACAACTCATTTGAGATTCTCAAATGCACATTTTTTTTGGTTTGTTTGGGTCCAAAAATGTCATTTTGAATTCATGAATGAACCCTTCCACAAAGGAATACCACTTTTCCGATCCTTGCACACTACAATGTAGGTGGATATGGGAGCTTGGGTTGAACTCATGAGATTTGTGCATGTGAGGAATCCAAAGAAGCAACAAGACATGGAACAAGTATTCCTAAGCATTTGAACAAATGGCAACCTCTGCAATTCTTACTAGGGGCATCTTAGGTGGAACCCAATCCCCCATGAGAAAGAGAATTTGCCAACCAGCTTCTTAGTTTTAATGGTGACAATACAACCATTTAATCTCGTGATTTCAATTCATCTAGCATAGAAGCTCAACATTCCTCTCAACAAGTACCACAACCATCTTTAGTGGCATCATTGACACGGGCAGAGGTGTTAGTAGAAAATGTTCTCAATAACATTTTTCATGATCCACAAGTGGAGGCTGCACAAACTTTTCACATCCCTTCCCAAGTTTGTATAGGGAAGCTAACTTTCAAATAACAATTCAAGGGACAACTTTGCCAAAATTACTGGAGCAATTACACTCTCATGGAGATTTTCAAATGCAAGCCATTTTTCTGGAATAATCCTAAATAGTCCAAGGGTTAGCTTAGTTTTAACCCTTCTAACAATTAGAGAAAATTTAATTAGGCTAAGGATTATTTGTGGAATTTTGTTAATCTACTCCACTTCTTGTTATTTGGCTCAATTGGGTTTGGGCACATTTAATTCCTCTGCTTATAAACCCATTCTGGGACCTATTTGGTTTTTCTTTTTCCTCTTGGATGGGCCCTCCCTCATGGGTATTCGGTCCCTTCTTGCATAACCTTCCCTGGTTGCTTGCCTTTGGGGCTTTTGTTGTGTGGGCCTTGACCTTTTTAAATTTTGTTTAATCTACACTTCCAGTTCACCTTTATCTAGTGTTATGGCTATGGAAATGATAAAGATGAAGGTCAGTTTTCAGCTCATCAATCTTGTCAACTTTTTCCTTCTTCTTCTCTCTCTCCTCTTTGACTGGTCTCTAAATGGTTTCTTGTCTCTTTGTCCTTTTTCACCTCACACATTTGGAATTTCCTATGCAGTTGTCATTAGTCACATTTGTATTTCGTAGCTCTTGGCATTTGACTTCTCTGCACTAGTTTTCAATCTGACTAGTTGTAAGTCAAATTTGTAATGCAACCTTAAGTTTGACAAATGGTATAAAAATACATACATAATCTTATCAATTTTCAAAAACTCTTGGGCCTCTTTTCTTCATGCTACATCACCTCATTGGCTAAAAAAAATTTCCCTTTTGAAGTCTTTAATTTTCAATTTGGCTAGATTTCTAACACACCCTTAAGTTTGACAAATGATATAAACGTACATAATCCTATCAATTTTCAAAACTTTTGAGCCTCTTTTGTGCATGCTACATTGCCTCATCGGCTAAGCAAATTTTTCTTTCATACATTTGTTTGTCACCATTGTCAACCTAGGCTAAGCAAAATTTCTATTCCTACCTTTGTTTGTCACCATTTTCGGTCGAGGCTAATGGCAAGCCTAAATATGCTTCCCTCCCCCAAAAGGGAAATGACAAAGCTTTCCCTTTGCCCATGCCCACCGTCCCCTTTTACAAGTTATATATGTGGAAATTGAACCGTGGCCCAACAACATGGAATAGAAAATGAAGTGCTATTGGGAGCTTCTTAGTGAACACATTGGAAACTTGGGGAACACTTTGGGAATCTATGGGAACACAATGAAAACAGAAAAAACCAAAAAACTCTCCCAAGCCCAAGGTTCCATATAGAGGGAACCACACCTGACTGGTACATACTACATACCTCAAATTTCAGGTATATTAAATCATCAACATGACTCAGGTTTTAAATCAAAATCTTGTTCTAATGAGGACTGGATGTTATGGATGAATTTTCATCTACCCACAGAACACTGGAATGAATACACAGTACAATCTAAAACTACCTATGGATTCATATTTTCACTCATTTTGCAGTCTTAAAATCCATCCTTCTTTCTATTCTCCTTCCCACCCAAGTGAAAAATCATGACCCTCATTACTCCCTGTAGTAAGGAAGTTAGACACCCATGTCCATATGCACCATTATGTTGGCATGAGGAAAGTGTAGGGTAAAGCCTCAAGTAAAGGCTCAGGCCATTGGGTTGACATGAGGAAAGTGTAGGGTAAAGCCTCAAGTAAGGCTGGGATCATTGGATTGACATGAGGAAAGTGTAGGGTAAAGCCTCAAGTAAGGCTGGGACCATTGGGTTGACATGAGGAAAGTGTAGGGCAAAGCCTCAAGTAAAGGCTTGGACCATTGGGTTGACATGAGGAAAGTGTAGGGTAAAGCCTCAAGTAAAGGCCTGGGCCATTGGGCTTTATTGATCGTATCCTAAAGCATGACATGAACATCATCATGAACCAAAACGTATATAGATCATGAGGCATAGGAGGGGGAGGAAGCTTGTGCCTACTCCTACTCATAAAGATAAGTTCCCTTCCCACTCTTAAGGAGTAGGCATAAGATCCCTTCTCTTTTCTAGGAGGGATATTTGTGGATATAAGATGTCCTCAAAATACACCAGAAAATAGAGTTATCTGTAAAGTCAGGAAAAGATGGCCACGGTGAACCAGCAGCACCCACCAGTGCACCATCAAGGATGGATGATATGTGATCAGGAAACAGTTTTCTGTTGGGTTCCAGTTCCCTGGCTAACCAGGGTGGTTAGCTCAGTTGCTTTATTTACTACCTTACCAACTAGGTAGGTAGTAAAAACAGCCCCTGCCTACTACTATGTATAAACTATCCACTTACCTAGTGGTCCCCTATTTTGTTACCTACCTGTCTATATGTTAGACCTACTTCTTCTAGAATGGGTTACTAAGATGAAACCGGGTAGTAACTCCAGTGGATGGTGCACTGGTGGGTGCTGGTTCAATGTGGCCGGAAAAGACCGCACCAGTACCCTGAGTTTTGTCATAAACAGGGCGAGATTTTTAAAACCCTGCAAAAAAAGTACATTAGAAAGATCAAATTTTGATGGTTTTCTGAGTTTCACCCTGTCTTTCTTTTTTCCTGAGTGCCTTTCACTAAGTGCTACATATATTTTCACTGCTCCTACCTGTAACAGCTACTATAATTCCTCTCGAACCTTGTGCATTGAATGCTGAGTTTCAGCATTTCATACTGAGTTTTAATAAAATTTCCTTACTTTACTGATACCACTGAAAGAGGGGTTAGGGGGTGAAAGGAGGCCCAAAGACAGGGTGAATTTACGGATTTCTCTAAATTTTGCAAGTGCTTTCATGCTTCAAATGACTACTAGTGCAACCTAAGGTTCACAAAAGGCTGAATCCAAAGCCCTTCATCTCTCATGTCATCTCCCATTATTATAGAAACGATTGTCACTTGCACAATCCTTGCCAAACAAAAAACTTTCCATCAATGGATCACTCCCCATCTTGCTGCTAAATTTCTAGCAATGGACCACTTCCCCCCATCTTTGCAGCTAAAATTTCCGCCAATGGAATACTCCACATCTTGCAGCTAAACTTTCCATCAATAGATCACTCCCCATCTTGCAGCTAAACTTTCCATTGATCATCTGGCTTCACACATAAGATCAAAAGCATGTTAGCTTCTCTCCAATGCACTAAAGGATCCAGGGAGGAAATATGAGGGTTGCACAAACATCTGTGGAGAAAGATATAAGTATATCACCCTTGGGTTTTCAGCCTTAGAAACTGGTGCTTAAGCCAAAGAGCTTCCTGGTTTGTGGAGCAGTTGCCAGTTCAGGAATTGTGTGCCTTTCTCTTCTCTGACCTTCTTCCCACTTCTTCTAGCAGCTAAAGGGTTGAAGAAGGATCCAAGACTTCTTCACCCAGCCAAAGGGTTTTTGAACAATACATCTGATACCAGCTAGATAACATGGAGGGGATCTAGATGAATCGCAAAGCATCAGAACCCTAAAACCCCAAACCCAAGCTTCAGAATTCAGCATCAGAATTCTTCAATTAGGTGGTTTGGAGATTCAGAAAGATCTGACTTGAATAGGTGTTTTGGAGATGCAGAAAGGATTTGTCAGAATTCTTGAATGGGTTGTACACACATGATGGTCTAATTAGGGTTTTCTTGGTGTCGCGTCTTCTTCTTCCAAAAGGCAGGACCCATCTAGAGTGCCCCTGCTGCTCCTGTTGCAGTCCTGTTGTCAGATTCCTTGTTTTTGGCGGCGAAAAAACAGCACACCCAGTAAAGAAAATAACCACCCACAAGCAGATCCTAGATCTTCATCAGACTTAGGGGTTGAAGCTCAAGGATTCCGAGAGAAGGCTACCCATCTCGTCCTCCATTTTCTCTCAAGCTTCGCGAGAGTTTCAGCGTTTGTTTTTGTGGGTTTTCTAGAACAGCAGAGTACTAATATGTCCTCGACGATGGTTTCTCGACTTCCTAGGGTTGTGGGTGTGATGCCCAAGTACTGGAGCTTGCAATCATCGTTGACCCATTTCTGCCTTCCCTCTTCTTCTTCTTTTTCTTCTTCTTCGTTCCTCTATTGCAACATCACATTCAGGTATGTACTTCCTTAATTTTCTTGTTGCCCCAGAATCTGACTTCAAGCTTGCATGCAGTGGAGGCTCAATCTCGGGCCAGGTTGAGGGTTTAGGCGGAAGCTTGTGCAGTTTTTCCTTTGTTTTGAAGAATGTGTGAGCTGCATGCATGCTGATGAATGATTTTTGTTGTACTAGGCTTCTCTGGCGTGGTGGAAGCTGCATCAGGAAGAAGGGACAACAACAACAACAATACCCATTTCTTAAGCATCCTTGTTTTATGACAATTGCAGCTTTTGACAACAATCAGTTTCAAGGTTCCCCCTTTTTCTTCTGGATACATTTGTTTTTGACTGCAAAACATGAAGAAGAAGAGTTTCCCAGGTAGCAACCACAGTTCAGGTTCAGAAATCATCTCTTCTGAGTCAGTGTTGCATTTGGCAGCAGCAGCAGGAAATGTATCAGTGTATTCTTCCAAGGATGTAAGGCTTGAGAAGAAGATGAAACAACAACAGGATGGAAACAGAGTTGAAGAATTCTTGAGCACATCAACAACAACAACAAAAGCTGAAGCTGTTGATGATGACACAATCGCTGCAATTGTGACGGCTATGGGAGGAGGAAGTCACCAAGGAGCAGTTGCAATTGTGCGTTTGTCTGGACCATCTGCAGTTAAAATTGCTGCACACCATTTCTTTCCATCAAAACAGGTGCGAATTCATCACAATCCTCAAGACTTGAATGTCCTACCTTGGCGACCAAAGAGCCACCGAGTTGAGCATGGACTGTTACGGGATGCTTCTGGTACTCTTATTGATGAGGTATGCAACAATCCTTATTTGATGTGGTTCTTTGTCCTGATCCCTAAATTGTGCAGATTTGGATTGTTGGCAGTCAGAGATAGATTGCTTTGTGATCTGTGGGTTTGTTGTCCAATAATGAACATGCTTGGTGCTCAGCATTGCCCCCCTGCAACTGCAATGCCAAAATGAAAAATGGTTGTAAGTGTAGAAGTAAATGAGGTGTGGAAGCTTGGTGGGTGGGTGGAGGAGGATCCAGGTGTTGGTGGTGCCGATGTTGGCACCAAGATCATACACACGAGAAGATGTAGTTGAGTTTCAATGCCACGGTGGTGATGTGTGTGTGCGCCGAGTATTGCAGCTTTGCTTAGAGGCTGGTGCACGTCTAGCACAACCTGGTCAGTTAAAACATCATTCCTCCATCTTCCTCCTTGCACTTTGAAGCATCATTCCTCCTTCTCCTCCTCCCCTCCCTTGAGGTTTGAAACAATATCATGCCCTCCATCTTCTTCTTCCCCTTGAGGTTTGAAACTCATTCCTCCTCCATCTTCCTGTGATGTTTTTTGCTTACCACAGCTCTCAGAAACAGAGAGATTGTAACACAGAGTCCTCTTTTGGGGGTGTGCAGGAGAGTTCACGTTACGGGCATTTTTAAATGGTCGTTTGGATCTGGCACAAGCTGAAAGTGTTGCTCAAGTAGTAGCTGCTAAAACATCTGCAGCTGCAGAAACTGCTCTTGCAGGTATTCAGGTAGTGTGCTTACCACTGAAAACCAATTGCACCATCAAATGGGTTTCTCTTCTTCTCCCCTGCTTGCTATTTCCAGACCTCTTTCCAGAGCTCAATTGCACATGCTGCTGCAGTTGTGCATGATTCATTTGTTTGTCCTGAACCCTGAACCCTGAACCCTAAACCCATGATTCATTTAAGCATCAAGAGCTTTGAAAGATGATTTTTTACATATTGGGAAGTTGTGTGTTGTTGCAGGGAGGTTTGTCATCTTTTGTGCAGTCACTAAGAATGGAGTGCATTGATTTGCTGGTAGAGATGGAAGCACGCTTAGACTTTGATGATGAAATGCCTATCCTAGACACGAATGCCCTGATTGGCAGGGTGGAGACCATGAGCCAACATTTACAACAAGCTTTGGCCACTGCTGGGCGTGGTCATTTGCTTCAATCTGGTTTGCAAGTAATAAATGGTCCCTTGATTCCTTCATTTTAGTGGGTGGTTTCTCTTTTTGTTGTCTTTGGATACTTCTTGCACTCTCAAGCAAGCGTACTCTCATTCACTTCTTTGCAGTCTCTACATTTGCTGGCAATTTATTCAGTGATGAGAGCAAGCTGTTGGTGTGTGCGTGTGTGCATGTGTGCGCCAGGTTGCTATTGTTGGGAGGCCAAATGTGGGCAAGTCAAGCCTTTTGAATGCCTGGAGCCAAGTAGGTGAGAGCATCTGGCTTCTTTGGTTCTAGTGGTTATTGTGCCTTCCCAGGAAAAGACCATCCTTCTCCATGGTGCTGATAGCAATCAATACCTCATAATAGGCCTTTCTTTAAAGAAACATTGGGGGTGTTACATCAGATTGATGATGACCCATCCGTCAGTCTTTGTGCACAGGAAATCAGATAAAGTGTGGTCTGGTTGTTGTAATTATTTTGGAATGGCATGGGCACTTTCTCCAAACACTTTGAAGCAAGCTGGCCGGCCCCACTCAGAAGTCACAAGTTGGAAATCATGATGAGTAATTGAAAACATTTGGTCTGAGCTTCGCAGAGTGAGAGAGCAATAGTAACAGACATACCTGGCACCACTCGAGATATTGTGGAAGCTCGAATGGAGGTGGGAGGAATCATGGTCAATTTGCTCGACACTGCAGGCATCTGCAATACCCTGGATATTGTTGAAAAGATTGGTACACTTGCTATAATGCCCAACCTCCTCTTATCTTCCAAAACTGTGAGAAACTGTGTGAAAAAAGCATCAGGCAGAGAAAGTATCAATTAGGTCATGATATAAGTTGCATGCACGAGTACAAAAAACACTGATACTGTAGAGAGAGAGAGGTGAACATTGTGCCAGTGGCAATGCAGCTGGTTTAATATGTTTTGTACCTCCAAAGAGTCACCAAGTATATGAATGTGAAGATATAAAAAGGTGGGGCTGATGGTTGCAGGTATAGAAAGATCCAAGGCTGTTGCAAAAGGAGCGGATGTGGTTGTGATGGTGATAAGTGCTAGTGATGGGTGGACTCCTGATGACTCAACCATTTTCCAACAGTTTTGGGGCACTGACAGCTCTTCATCTCAAACCCAACCTTCGACATCTGGTGTCCTTGCAGGCCCTATGGCAGCTCCAACAAACCATGTTTCTGTAACCACTGTATGAACTTCTTCTCTCCAACCTTGGGATTGTCTTATATCACCTCTCAAACAACAAAAGCCCAAAACCCTAAACCCTAAAAACCTGGGCAAAGCAGCACATTCTGTGATGCTTATTTCCATGATAATGCAATTAAGTTGGAGATTTCATGCGATGGTGCATTTCTGGACTATTCTGGGGCCAGTGTTGTCCTCATTGAAGACTGTAATTCCCCTGCACCTGAATGTTGTGTACCTCAGTTCTATGACTCATAGTGGTTCCTGTGTTTGCTCCAGGAAGCAAGAAAAGTTGTGGAAGTACCATCAATACTAGTGGTGAATAAGGTGGATAGAGCAGCTGCGAGTTCAGTGGTTTTGCCTGAGGTAGTGGAACGTGTGTTCTTCAAAAAGGTGGCAGCATGTGCCATCCAGCAAGTGGGGATGCAGGAATTGGATATTGCAATTTTGGATCTGGTTGGCTTGGGCCATGTGAGCAGCCATGGCCACCAGTGGGCTGTCAACCAGGTATGTAGAATCTGGATGCCATTCTCATACTGAATGATTGTTGCTGTGAAGATTGTGGAAAAAGAGGAAAGTGTTTGGACAATACATGTCTGATTTGATACAGGTCCTACTGTGAAGTGCCTAAGAAATGGTTGGACTCTCTCTCGTGCTTTCTTGGCTGCAAGGCAAAGTTTTCATCTTTTCTTTACTCTTGAAAGTACAAAGGAAGCTCTTGCATGGAAGAGGTGCAGGATTTGGGCATTGGGTGTAGTAGACTTTGGGTTTATGGGTTCAGCAGTCAGGGATTCAAATCTGTATTTTTCCACTGTGTTGATCCAACAGAGGCAGGCAGAACAACTGATGAGAGCAAACGAGGCACTGCAGAGAATGAAGGATTCGGTACAGCAACAACTGCCCATGGACATGTGGACAATAGATTTGAAGGAGGCAGCTCTGGCACTAGGCCAGATTAGTGGTGATGATGTCTCCGAGGAAGTTCTATCCAACATCTTCAGCCGCTTTTGCATTGGAAAGTGAGAGAAGTAAGAGGGGGTGGGGGGACGCAGCAGGTCACTTTCAGAGTGCCATCTTTTAGCAATTTTCACAACTTGGCAACCGAAAGAAAACCCAGTGCAACTCATATAACAGATTTTTTTGAGAGAAAAATGCCCCCAAGTCACTGAGGAATTTTTTCCTGAAATCGCCATATGTAGAGAATGGGTTCCAAATGGTCACCAAAATATAGCAGGATTCTTTAATTTGGCTAATTCCTCTTGTGGATTGATAGCTCAAGTGTGGCTACATCACAAAGACTGAACAAAAAAGCCCTGGTCACTCTGTAGAAATCATTTTGTTTCCATGGAACCTGAAACTAGTAAAACACTTCACAACTGGAGAAGGTCGTGCATTTTGACAGAAGTTTTAAGTTTTGGGGCAGCTCTTCACCAATTTTCTACAGTTTGGAAAACAAGTTTTCTACAAACATGTTACCCATGAATGGGAAGTCTTTTTTGGGATGATCAATCACCAATGATGCTCCATCAAGAAAGTCAAAAAAAAAAAAAAAAAAAAAAAAAAAAAAAAAAAAAAAAAAAAAGGGAAAAAAAAAAACCAAACAATTATACAAATAAAAAAAGCCTAATTTTAAGAAAAAAAATAAGA
>Ga0116231_10002723_pt1 | contig 36897 bp, 30 predicted proteins | sample S1TSphgellanicum_2_FD_89695 | JGI IMG/M metagenome (GOLD analysis project Ga0116231, IMG submission 89695) | Host-associated microbial communities from peat moss isolated from Minnesota, USA - S1T2_Fd - Sphagnum magellanicum MG | ecosystem: Host-associated > Plants > Peat moss > Unclassified...
AAACATGTTAGGGACTATTGGGAGTCTCACATTTGCTTTAAATGAGTCATTATAATTTGCATTCACCCAACAAAGCTCTATCGTCAAATTGGAACCAAGGGGAAACTTATTATTTGAATATTATTGCATTTGGAAATATCCTTTAGTTGAGGTTAGGACTCAAGAGTGGTTAAATGATGTGTTCATAGTAAGCAATGGAATTCCTCCTTGATGGAGAATTGGTTACCACAATGTGCATTATGAAAGTTGTCAAAAAAATCAAAAAAATAACTTTCACAAAAAAATCAATTGCTTACCTTTTTGTTCATTGAAACTCAACATTTTGCTTCATTTAGACCTAAGTAGAGGCATAAAACATAGGTTCCCGATTCAATTATGAGTGGAATGCATGCGCTAGATAACGAATTGGGTCCATTGCATAATGAAACAATTCTATTACAATAGATTCAATGAATTATATAATGAAATGGGTCCACAACATAGTGATCTCGTTCACCTTCTATGGATTGGGATTTAATGTTAGGTAAAATTATTTCACTATGAAAGCCCCATAGTGATTTAAGTTAATGAATTGTGCCCACATTTGTATTAATGTCGAGACAAGTTTGAAGTACAAGCTTGTTCCATAGGCTTGTTCTATTCCTTTTGTGTTTATTTTTTCATATTTTATCCAAATAAATGTTTGTTTGCATTTTTGTTTCGCACATTTTGTGTTCTTATATTTAAACTTTTGTGATTTTGTCTTTGTTTTTATGTTCCATGTTTGGATTTAGATTTAGATTCAGGTTTGTGTTTCCATCATTTGTTTTTTTAGTTTTTGTGCTTGTGATAGTTGTCACGTGTTACTAAAATGTAACTAATCAACAAAGTCAAACACGGTTGACTACAATCATATTTATGGTGTGTACATTCTATTGTATAAATGTTCATCTTGTAATTAATTTACAATTATAGTACAATTCCCTAGTTTTCTAACGTGACATTTTATTGATTAATTCCCCATATTTCCATACAAAAAGTATAACATAGTTGTATACTAATTATTTTGTAGCTTTAGTTGTAAGGAAGTTTAGTTGCCATGGACATAATTTTTCGTAATATTACCATGATACAATGAAGGAGAATTGAAATGGTAGTTGCAAAAAATTGTTGATTTGAACACAAGTCACAAACACATGGGTTGGTATGGACATGATAATTCCTTGTGTATTATTGTTTGAATGGAGTGACCATATTTTGATTATTTGCATGATACAAGATTGATTCACTCTTTCAAAGGGTTCAACAAAAATGGACTTAATCAAAACCCCATTAAAATAATGAACAAAATTCGATCAATCCTTGGAAAACGACTAAATATTGTGGACAAAGTGTAACCCTTGTTTAGGCGAATAATAACATTACTAAATTGTGGTTGCCCTGATTCAAGGAACAAACACCCCTATCAAGGAATGATCATAATTTGGTTGTTCCATAAATAGGGGTTTTGATTTCCATTGAAATATCTTTCTAAGTATTTAATGATTTGTAAGGCCTTGGTTAACATGTTCATTGCCATGCTATATCAAACAACTAAATTTCAATTGCTTTGAAAATGATGGGAAGACATGGTCACCATTAACATGACAATTTTTGTATTTTAACCAAATCAAGCTTAAGTATAAATGGGATGTTGTCATTTCATTTTGTCATATGTTTTTAACCTCTTTTTTTATCACAATGGGTTTTAAAAATTTAATAGTCTTTTGCAATCAATGTGCAAAATTTGGGTGGAGTTCAAGAAATTAGAAATAGGGGGTGCGTGGGAGGTTTTGCCTTTATTTGAATCAAAGTTAGGGGACCCTTGCTTGATTACTTTAACCTTACAAAACCAAGGTTGTTATTGGCAATTATTGTTTGGGAAGTGAATATTGTTAGGTGATGGTACCAAAGGTGTGTGGGTAGCTTAGGGCAACATGTTTGAATCAATGTTCAAGTGCCTTCAGGGTTGTAATATAATTTTGCACTTTTTAAAAAAATAATATAATAAATTTTTTATTAAACAACACAAGGTGACTTGTTTTCAAATTTCAATTAGACACATGTTAACAATAAATTGGGTTGAAACTACATGTATTTATATTGTAGTTTATTATGAAATAAACTTGAAACAATCACATGATATTGTTTGTTTCATTGATAGTTATCATGTGTCTACACACCATAAGATGAAAATACCAAATTTCATAGTTTCAATTTTTCAATTTGGTGACCCATACTAAGTCAATTGCATTGTTGAAGTGGTGTTTGTAGTTCCAATGGACATGATTATAGTTGCTATGGCAGGTCCATGCCAATTGTGATCATGGTGGACAACATGATTACACATGGAATGGCCTTTACAATTATGTCCATGGATGTGATTACATGTTATTTTGACAAGTTCGTGTTGATTATAGACATGGTAGTTGAAAATGTAATCGTATATGCCATGTTTTCATGTAATGACTATAACAACATCATTTTTCATAATTATATAATTCTCTCATCATCGTAAGTCTACTTTAATGTCATTTCATTTCATATTTGTTAAAAGATTGTTCCTTGTGAATGTTTACACATTTCATCCATTCATGTTTATTTTGGTACCCAAATGTCATTTTATTTTCATCTTTTATGATAACTCAAACCTCACAACTATTTACAAATTTCACCCATTACATTATGTTTATTTTAATGTCAATTGTTTATTTTACAATAACACTATTTTTCACAAATGTTTTCACATGTCACGCATGTTACAAATTAAGTTTACCTTCACATTGCTGTTTCTTTTCATGTTTTTAAAAGTTAAAATGGATTGGAATTATAAGGTGCAAGGTGACTACACAACAATAATTATATTCTCTTGGAAGATTATTGGTTCATAAAATGGTGCATTTTTTTTTTAAAAGTGCGTTTTGTGAAATAAACAAAGCTTCAAAATTATACTTTCAAACCTTCACATTCATTATGTATTCCCACCATTCTATCACATGAACAACTATTGGTAAAAATAATACACATTTACAATTGGATTAAAATCATATCCTATGTAAAGTAAATAAATGAAAAAGTTATTTAAAGTAAGCTTAATTGATCTTGGTAGGTTAGAATTAATGAACCTAGGATCATTATATCCTAGGCCCCATGTCGTCATGTCCTAAACCCCGGGCCACCTTCTCCTAGACCCTAAATAATCTAGGGTTCATTCCATTTTGTTATGGGCACATGTTGTATAGTGTCCTTGAGGCCAAACCACCTTGTCCTAGTTGTTAAAAGATCTAAAATCATTTTTTCATAGGTGGTAGGCCGCTTGTCCTTGGTCCTTAGCAAGCTAAAAGGGCTTCAAGGCATCCGTTCTTGAGCCTAAGCAACCAAAGGGTCTATTTTTGTCATGGCCCCAAGGCACCTTGTCTTGGCCCCCAAACCACTTGTCCTGGTCCTTGTGCTATTTGAAGGTGGGATTCTAATTATTTTTTACTTTACTTGCTGACCTCTAGCCAAATTTGGCTTGTTTTTATCTTGTGGGTGATTGCTAGAATCTACGTAGTTGACAAAAATTGAAAAACAAAACCATGGGAGATATATTTAGAAGATTTATTATTTTGAGGTAGGCATAATAAATAGGGTATTTTTTGAAACTATTCTTCTGCATATTAGTAATTGCACATTGCAAATCTGCTTGGTGTATGATGAGTGTGAGAATTATGTTGATTAATTAATGTGATTTTGTATTCACATTTGACTTTCATTCATTCCAATATATGATTTGGACAAACCTCATCTACTACTCTTGAATACTCTTGGAACCCACATCCATGCTCTGTTGTTATAATGGCAAAATCATACTTGTAAACCCACTGTTGTTCTGGGTGGAATGGGCCCTCCCAGGTGCATTCCATCATAGTATAACTTCCACACCATTGACAAGTGGCTTGGGGGCCAAGATGGGGTGCCCCGGGGCCATGACAAAAATAGACCCTTGGTTGTTTGGGCCCAAGAATGGGTGCATTGAGGCCCCCTTAGCTTGCTCAGGGCCTAAGACAAGCACCCTACTGCCTACGAAAAATGATTTTAGACCTTTTAACAGCTAGGACAACGTGGTGGTTTGGGCTCTAGAACACTGCACAACATGGGCCCATGACAAAACGGAATGGACCCTAAGTTATTTAGGCACTAGGAAAAGGTGGCCTAGGGTTTAGGACACAACAACATTGGGCCTAGGATAGAATGATCCTATGTTTGCCAGGGGTTGCGATGTGATACCCTGGGGTCTAGGACATTATGGCCATGGGTGGCATGGGGCTCAGAGGAAATGACCCTTGACTACTTGGGGGCTTGGACATGGTGGTCTAGGGCCCATCATAAGATATGCCCAATCTATCAAACATGGTCTCGGACTCCAAATCACGAGAATATTTTACAACTTACCCCAAGCCTAAGCCAAAATTCATAATGTTACCATGCTTACACGAATGATCTTTTTGGATGTCAAATACACTGATATAAAAAATAAGAATTAAAATTATAAGCTTGTTCTCATTATGCGTTCCCAAAGACCCTAGATAGCTGGGGGCCCAAGATAAAATATTCTGAAGACCAAGACAAGAGATTGAGAGTATCTTTCATGTCAAAGGACCCCAACCAAGTGAATCTTTCATGATTTGCCCCTGGGCTAGAGCCAAGACTCTCATTTTTAATCTTCTTACATACATGACCTTTTTAGAATTCCATACACTTGCTTTTATGGAACAGACCTCGGAAGAACCCATCACCACTTGACAAAACAGCTTCTCACCCCATCAGGCTTGTTCCTAGGCAGAGCAGGAAATTCCATAGTGCATAGTATTGTGATCCCTCATAATTCAAAGCTCAAAGAGAGTGTTTCCAGTGATGGGTATGATATCTCCCTTATTGAATGAATTCCTTATATTGCTTACATATAATCTAGCATAAGGCTGGGTTCAATTTCCATGTCTGAAGTACCCAATCATTATGGTCATTATATTATAATACTACGTATATGCTTTAAAGTGAGCAGAAATAAATGTTTCCTGTAGTAAGAAGCTTCTTCCACTAGCATTAAATTTGCATGCTAAGATTAAAAAATCTGGACGAGCATCAGCCTTCACTCTGAGCTATGGGCAAGACCATGCTATGGACTTTTTCAGTCATCTTATAAAACAATGAGTTCATGATAGCTATGAAAGGGAGTTCAGGTAGAGATAAAGTACAAAGGAGAAGAGACGAATCTGAGGTAGGAAGAGGAACTTATGTGGGGTATCACATTACCTGTGAATCCTCCTGAGCCAGCTTATGATCCAAAGGGTGACTCTAAGAGTCATGCCAAGCTTTGGATCCTTGATTAACTAGATTATGAAGAAACTAAATGAGGACGTCCAAAGAGGGTGTGTGAAACTTAATTTCATGGCATGACCCTGGAGTCACCCTCAACTTCAAAGGGTTTAGGTTAATGAAGCTATATGAGGAAGTCCAAAGAGGGGTGTGAAACTTAACTTCCTGGCATGACCCTGGAGTCACCCTTGAGTTCATAGGGTTTAGGTTAATGTACTGAATCTGCTGAATCTGGAAAAGACGTGTGATAGTGAACTGAAGGTATCAGGCTGGTTCTCTTCTCCAAAGGGTATTATGTAGTTCTCTGATCAGTGGCCCAGTTCAGGGCATTAGGTTAGTTCTCTGACCAATTCTCAATCAAACTCTGAGATATTTGGACTAGAGGTTGAAAAAAAATTTAGAATTTGAGTTGGATTTGAACCATGCAACTAGTCTCTTGCAGAAAATGAAACTCAAACCTAAACCAAGTTGTTATCCTTCTAAAGTAGGTCCAGGTTCTCCAGTTGTACAAGTATAAACCTTTCTTTTTACACAAGTTATTAACTTTAATTGATTATACACACCCATTAGTACATAATCATTTGTTTTAAATGTTATGCATTAATTGGACAAAGCTAATACTAGTACAAATAATTTTCACTTTAATTGGGTGCAAGGTAGATGGAACCAAACCTACTTTTAGACTGAATTGAGTTTTGGAAAAGTTTCAAGAACTAAAAGGTTTTATAGATCAGAAAACAGTTCACAGATCAGTTTGTGTGCAAATTTTGATAATGTTTCTACAAAAGAAAATCACCCTCCTACTACTTTGAGTTATTGACAGTTAGTTCTCAATAGTGTAACCTGTGCTGTAGGCCCAAGTGTGAACCCATTACAAAATAGGGAACTCAACATGTGAACATTGTTTTGCAATGTATGTATTGATTTTTTGAACAGCCAAATATGAAAGGAAATCATGCTTGAATTGAATCGTAAGCCCTCAAGTGTTACCACATTCTCAATATTGAAGAACTTTTGCACCACAGGTCCAAACGTCATGGAACCAAGCCCATGCACCCCTCCTCATTGATAGCTTTCCAAAGACACCAAGAAACACAATCTGAGGCATCCCAGTTTGGTGGATCTAATAACTACAAAACAAAACAAACTACCTTCCTTCATAGATAGATAATCTAACCTCTATATTGGGTCGTAGGATAACAAGGCTCCTCGAGCTCTATGTCAATCTTGGTAGTCTTACCAGCACTGGAGGGTTATTAAATGGCACCTAATAACTGACAGTTCTTAGGGCGGTTGTTTAGGATATATAATCACAATTCTCAAAAAATCAAAGAATAAGTTCTGAAGTAGAACCAAATCCAAGAACTCCTTCTGATATATAACCACAGTTCTCAAAATTGTTCCTCCTGCATTTTTTTACATCACTACCCATCTTCTCCTTCCCTGAAATACAAGAGGCAAACATCTCTGAACAGATTCAGTTTCTGATCTCTAGAAGCAATTCAACCAACTGCAAGTGCCTCGAATCGTTGTCCACACCCACTCAAGAGAATTTATGAGAAAGTCCGATGATCTGCAGATTTCAGGCATGCCTTTCCTTTATGTTGCGGCGGATCTCACATGTGAGAATCACCTAGTAAAACAGTTTTAAACAGAAGATGGGTGAAGTCGTTCCAGTATGACACTAGATCTTTCTGGGTAACTTAGAAACATTAAGAACAAAAGCTTTGACAATTTCGAATTGAAAACCCGCTTTCATCATCTGCCATGCTCATCGCTGCACGAGCTTACAGACTCAGCTCTCGATTTCTTCTTTCAGACATTGCAGCAATCACTTAAACCCACCTTCACCACAAAGCTTGAAGGTGCAATGATGAGCACAAAAAGCTTGCACCAGCTCTGAAGTCAAAGTGTGAAAGCAAGTTGTGCAGAAAACATCAGAGCAGGAATTAGGGTTACAGCAGGGTTTTAGAGAAAGGGAAGTTCTGACAAGCTTGCGAGGAAGGAAAGCTTTCACTGATGCAATTGCAGCTCCTAGGATTGAAGATTGCGCACTCATCAATTTGTTCTCCGTCTCTCTCTAAGACCATCTCCATTCCATGCCGCACGCATATCAGAGATAGCAATAAACAGAAAACAACTCAGTAGTTCACGTATTGAACATGAGAGAGAGGAAAAGCTTCAAAAACACTTTGACAATTATGCTCTTCTGGGTTTTTGTTCCCGGAGATTTTGCGAATCCCTGAAGGAAATTTTTTCTTGGAAGCCGCACAGATGCGTTGCAGGGTGAGGGAAGAGTCAAAAGGGCAGAGGACGAAAAAGAAAGAAAAACAAAAGAAAACAAAAACAATAGTCTGTCAAGTGCGTGCGGAATTGGGCGGGGAATTGGGTTTCGTGAAATTGTTTTTCAAAATGGCTAAAATTATTTGGTTTTTTGGTTTTCTAGTCGCCAAATTTACGATTTAAAAACAATGTCGCCAGATTTCTCTGTTGGGTTCTAGAATGTACCCAAAAGTGTGAAGTAATTCTTAATCTTTTTTATTTTCATATTTTTATAGCCAAATTTGGCTAAACTATATTAAGTACGCATTGCCAGTTCAGGTACATCACAAATATGGGAAAAAAAAAACCCCAGGGAGGTCAGAGATGGGCCATCCTTATTTTTTCTGGCTAAAGTTAGCGATTTGGCTAAAATAAATTTTTAAATGGACTAAAAACAAAGTGATTTAAAAAATTTGTAGTCGCCAAATTTCTAAATTTTTTTTGAAAACATCATCAAATTTCTCTACAAGGGTTCTAGCATGAAGCCAAAAAATGTGAAGGAATCTCAAACTTGTTTACTTTGATATCCAGTTTATAGCCAAATTTGGCTAAACTATACTATGGACTAACGGCCAGTTCAGCTACATCACAAAGATGAAAAAAATAAAATACCAAGGATTTGGATTCCCATTCTTTAAAAAAAAAAAGAAGCTAAATTAAGCAATTTGGCTAAAAGAAATTTCAAAGTGGCTAAAAATAAGTGATTTTCCAGATTTCTAGTCACCAGAAGAATTCTGCAGTTTTTAAATTTTTTCCAAAACTGACATCAGATTTCTCTATATATGAAGCCAAAAGATGTGAAGGAACGTTAAACTTGTTTACCTTCATATCATATTTATTCCCAAATTTGGCTAAACTATGTGATGGACAAATTGCCAGTTGAGGAGCTACACCACAAATATGAAAAAAGGGGGGGTGTCACACACGGTGGCCTTGCCATTTACATTTTAAAAAGCATCTTAAGGCAAAAGAAGAATTATGGAAACTCAAATATTTCACCATGCAAAAATATACATAATCTTCATTAAAAAAAATCCTCTTAAAAAAGAAACCAAAAAATCCTTCAAGATATTATTTAACTCTAGAACTAATCTCAAGTTTCAACACAAGCCAAAATATCATCTTTCAAAAAAATCCTCATATAAAAATAGGCCTAAGGGCCAGAATCCCTTAAGCTACTAATGTGACTCTATATTGAATCTAAACACAAAATCCTTGCTTTGCTAGGCAAGGCCCTCCCCCACCCAAAAAACTCTGGGACTGACCGACCGACTCGTCCTCTTCGTCGTCCTCGTCGGGAATCCTCAGGAACCGGACATGTCGCAGTACTGAACAGCGAATCGAAGGCACATACAAGGCAGTCAGAATGGTGTTGATGGTGATCATCAGGAGCGGCGTCAGGAAAGGAAAAAAGAAAAGTAGGTGGACGAGCTTCTCAGCGACAGACTAGAAATGGTAAAGGACGGAGCGAGTTGGTGGCCGTGCATGGAACTGCGAGCTGCTGTAACAGAGTCCAGTGTACACAATTGCAGCTGCCATGTGTGTTCTCGCGCGCTCCACAGCAGCAGTAGTAGCAGCAGCAGCGGTCCGAGTCTTCATGCGCGCGTCCATCCATCACTGCAATAGCACAGCGTTCTTGAATGAACAAGTGTGTCATGAACTCTCTATCTCATTCCCATTCCTTCCTTCCTCTTTCTTCTTTCGTCCGGACGTCTTTTGTCCCATTCTGTCTGTGACTTTGGATTCTACGCTTTACGAAATTACAGAAGAAGCGACAGTTGTAATGACCACGGCTGATTCTGTTGCTTGCTGATTTCCCGCGAATTCCTTGTCCGTCGGTGTCTTTGTCGTGACGTAGTGATCGTCGTTGCATGAGACGCTTTCCTTCTTCTTCTTCTTCTTCTTCTTCTTCTGCTGCTGCTGCTGCCGCCCAGTAGGTTGAGATTGTCTTCGCAACAGAGTAGGAAGAAAGAGGCACGCAGGAGGATGCTCAGGAGGTCTTTGTAGAATGACGAGCCTGGGACAATCGATGCTGCTGCAATGCGTGGCGATGTTGCTGCTGTTGGTGGGAGCGGTAATAGCAGATCCTGCTTCCGATATGGTCGTCTTGCAGAACCTGAAACAGGGAATCATCAACAGCCGAGGCTGGACGGATCCCGATCCATGCAACTGGACGGGAGTGAGGTGCGATGCTTCCGGCAATGTGCTATGGCTGAGAGTGCGCGCATTCGGATTGATAGGAACCGTCACCCCGGACCTCAAACAGCTCTCGCAGTTGCAGTTTCTGGAGCTCAATTTCAACAACTTCACGGGGGCGATGCCGTCTCTTGCCGGACTTTCCAATCTGCAGTTCGCGTACTTGGACGACAACGACTTCACCAGTATCCCGGGAGATTTCTTCTCGGGTCTCACCAGCTTGCAAGCTTTGTACCTCGACAACAATCCCAATCTCAACCTCAGCTCCGGAAGCGGCGGGTGGAGCATACCTGCCGATGTCGCAGCTTGCAAGGCGATGACGAATCTGTCCATGAATGCCGCGGGTGTCAACGGAGCTTTGCCTGAGTTTTTGGGACAAATGCCGTCGTTGCAAGTGCTTGCATTGGCGTACAATGGAATTCTCGGAGGGATTCCGAGCTCGTTTGCGAGCTCCAATCTGCAGGTACTCGAGCTCAACAACATGGCGATGAGTGGGAGCATCGCTGCGGTGGGAGGAATGTTGTCGCTCAAGAGCTTGTGGCTGCAGGTGAATGATTTCACGGGTAGTGTGCCTGAAGGATTGACAAAAGCCGCGGGACTCACGAACTTGCGCCTGAACAACAATCAGCTGGTGGGTCAGTTGCCACTGGCTCTCGCGAGCTTGCCACTCTCGGACGTAGTCCTCAACGGGAACCACTTGGGCGGGGAGCTTCCGGGGTTTCCTGCAGGTGGTACAGTCCTCTACGACAACGGAACTTTCTGTGGGAGTCCTGGAGTCGCGTGCTCCGTTGCTGTCGCTTCTTTGTTGGAATTTCTGGCTGCGGCCGGGTACCCACAATCCGTGGCGTCCACTTGGGTAGGCGGAAATCCTTGCGGAGGAGTTTCTTCTCCTGCATGGACCGGAGTTGCGTGCAATGGCAATGGAGATGTTGTGTCGCTCATTCTCTCCAACAATGGCTTGGTGGGTACCATCTCTCCCGCGCTGGCGAATGTGACCTCGCTTGCCACCATCATCTTGAAGGGGAACAACCTCACAGGACCTGTGCCAGACGCTTTGGTGGGCTTGCAGTCGCTCAAGGCGCTGGATGTGAGCGACAACAACATCACAGGTCCTCTGCCGAGCTTCCCTGCTACAGTAACGTTTACTTACTCCGGCAATGCACTTCTTCTCACTGGAGGACCTTCTTCTTCAGCTCAAGCTCCTGCAAGACCTCCTGCTGCTGCACCCACAACAGGTTCTTCTCCCACAATGTCAGGTCCTTCTCCTCTCCTTTCTTCATCTTCTCCAACCCAGCCAATAGTTTTGGGTCCCACCCATTCTCCCCTTTCTTCATCTTCTCCAACTCAGCCTGTTTCAAGCTCAGCAGGTTCAGAAACTTCCCCTTCTTCATCATCATCTTCTCTGCCAATCACACCATCTTTGAGCTCTGGGGATTCTTCTGCCCCTGGAAACCCTAGCAGATCTGAAGCCCCAAAAACTGCAAATGCACCTATTGCAGGAGGTCAGAATGCAGGGACCTCCCCTACATCCCATTCTCCTGGGGTGGCAATTGCAGGGGGAGTTGCTGGAGCATTCTCATTCTTCCTTCTGGCTGCAATTGCTGTCTTCTGTATTCGCAAGAAGAAGCTTCCCGGTTTCTTGTGGATTCAGAACTTGAAAACTGTCATGGTGCATCCTCGGGACTCGAACTCAGATCCCGATTTGTTGAAGGTTGTTGTGAACCAGACTGGAAGCACTGTCATCACCACGACAATTTTGGGTGATGACAGTTGTGCAACACATCATGCAAGCAGCATTTCGGGCGAAATCCAAGCAATGGAGACTGGCAGCAACATGCGAATTTCAATCCAAGTCCTTCGAGCTGTCACCAACAATTTTGCAGAGGAGAATGTGGTGGGCAGGGGAGGTTTTGGAGTGGTGTACAAAGGAGTGCTGGAAGATGGGACAAAGATAGCTGTCAAGCGAATGGAAGCTGCGATAGTGAGCAGCAATGGCTTGAATGAGTTTCAAGCAGAGATTGAGGTCCTGACCAAGGTGAAGCACAGGCACTTGGTGGGTCTCTTGGGCTACTGCACCCATGGAGCAGAGCGTCTCTTGGTGTATGAGTATCTTCCTAATGGACCTCTGAGCCAACACTTGTTTGATTGGAAATATTTCAATCAGAAGCCTCTCAGGTGGTTAATGAGGCTATCCATTGCTCTTGATGTTGCACGGGGTTTGGAGTATCTCCATGGTTTGGCACACAAGAGTTTCATTCATCGGGATTTGAAGCCTTCCAACATCTTGTTGACAGATGACTTCCGAGCAAAAGTCTCGGACTTTGGATTGGTGAAACTGGCACCAGAGGGCAAGTTCTCGGTTGAGACAAGGCTGGCTGGAACCTTTGGGTATCTGGCTCCAGAGTATGCAGTCACTGGACGTGTGACAACCAAGGTGGATGTGTTCAGCTTTGGTGTCGTGTTGATGGAGCTCATGACAGGGCGACGGGCATTGGATGAGACACAAGCAGAAGAGAACATGCACCTTGTTACATGGTTCATGCGCATAAATGGTGACAAGGAGAGCTTCCTTGCAGCAATTGATCCAATCATTGAAGTTGATGATGAAACATACAAGACCATTTGTGTGGTTTCAGAGCTGGCTGTTCATTGCACTGCACGGGAACCTTTCCAGCGACCGGATATGGGTCATGCAGTCAATGTGCTTGCACCTCTCGTCGAGAAATGGAAACCCATGGATTTTGACAGAGAATGCAGCGCAGGCATTGATTTGGATCTCACTCTCCCACAAGTCTTGAAGCAATGGCAAGCCTTTGATGGTAATTCCATGGATCATGGGGACCTTGATGACACCAAAGTAAGTCTTCCTACTCGGCCTGCTGGCTTTGCCGATTCTTTCACTTCCAATGATGGCCGCTGATGTTGCTACTCCTCTGTTTCCCGGCTCTAATAGTTTCTATCACACACTCCAGACCATCTTCATAGGCTCCGCAATAAGATGAGCATTTTTGAGTAGTGGTTTTTGAGTAGTAGCACCTTGGGGGATGGTCTTTTTTTGCTGTACAGTAGTCGTCCAGAAAATGAAAACAGATGCACAAGAGGAAAAAACTTGCGTAGTAGGTTTGCATAGAGGGAAGCTCTGATCTGATAAGGGAGTCCAGCGAGCGAAGCTTTTAGTTGCAGGAGAACAGAAAAAGCATATTAAAAATTGCTTGAAATTTGACTTCTGCTCCAATACAGGCTAATTGTTGCACATCTGGGATGTCACCATAGAATGTCTCTTGTCGGTGTGTAAACATGGAATTTGAACTAGTTAATCCACCAAGAGAGAGAGATGGACTTTTTGACCCAGAACCCACCAGTGCAATATCATTGGTGGGCGTGTGTACCCTTGCATCAGAGACTGAGCTGCATTTCATTCATCGCTCCTGTTGGGTGCTTGCCCAATGTGCCACCCAGCATAAACCCATAAAGAACTGGTACAATTTTTCTAGTGTCTGTGGAGGTCACCATACCTTGAGTAAAAAATTTGCCTCAACATAGGACAGAACTTTACACGTAACGGTCTGTCATAAAAAAATAGGGACTTCCAGCAAATGACAAAACACGGTGAACAGAATATGCATATATTGTGTGCATCCCCTACACACATGTACAATGATCTGTCTTCAGTGCAAGATCTACTTGATATGCTTCAATCTGTACTGACATGAAATCTCATAACCTACAGCATCTGGTGTAGAGCAATATTCTAAGTACCCAAAGAATGGGCAATTTTTTCCTTTGAATGTGGACGTCCCTTGTCAAGTAGAATATCTATTGGGCATCTGCTTCCGCAGTGGAAGAATTCTTATGACATTAAAACTACTTTGTAATCACTCCCTTTGTGACCCATTTTTTTTTGACACTAATGAATTGTGATTTAAATGTGTATGGTTACATTCCATATAAACCCTTACAAGATTGTGACCATAGGAAAAAAAAACCTTGCAAAATAGTTCTTTTATGCTAGAATAAAAGTGCCAATAGTTTAGATTTCTTACATGGGTTTTCTAAGCTATATTATGCATTATTAGATTTGAAGAAAATTGTGATTTTCGCATATTTTAATGTGATGGGTGTATGCATTTTAAGGTGGCTCATTTTTTGAAAAAATAAAGTCCACAAAAGTTAATATTACTATGTTAGATTTTTGAGTTTTTTTTATACCATGAATCCAATGGTAATAAATTGTATGCACCAAAAGTAACAAAGTCCATATTAATAGGAGCCCACCTCGATATTTCAAATATATATACCTACCAAAAAAAAAAATTAAGAAAAAAAAACTATGTTAGGGACTTATGAAAATATGGGTCAATTTTAATCATTTAAAAGTTCCTAATTAAAGTTTGAATATTATTTTTGAGAGTAAACTTTCACATACAAATTTATCATTGGATGTTATATTATATATCGAATCTTTATAGATAATTTGAAATGGAATTCAATATGAATCTTTTTATTTTCTACCATTTTAATCTATCGATTAGTCCATATTTTTGTACTTTAAAAATCCATTGTGAAAAGTGGATATATTTTTATTGAAAAATAATTACATAAAGGTTTTCATAATCAAGTTGCTAATGTATAATCAATCTCAAATTCTCAATTTGAAAAGTTTTATTGTTCGTTATAGGTGTCCAAAGAAAAAGCACTTTGCAAAAGTAAACATTATGACACAAAAAGTGAATCACTTTAATGTGCCTTCACCCTAATGATTTACATTGAATTTGAGCTATTTAATTATTAACTTGTGTATCTTGTCAACTAAATTTTTTTAATTAAATTTTTTTGCTTTCTTGACAAGTTCACATTTTGTTGTTTGTTTACACTAGAAAGGTTGTTGTTTTTTCTTTTTTCTTCAACTAAATTCATTGTTGTTAGTTTGCACAACTTGAACACAAAGCAACACTAACATTGCCAAGGGAACTACAATTCAAAACTTCAATATATTTGCTTAGATTTCTTTCACTATAGTCACATTTACAAAGAAAGCTTTGCAAATATTTTGTGCTACTAACAAGTGTGAGTGTGATTCTAAAACATTGGTGTTTCTTATTAAAATAGATGGTTACCAAAAAAATGTGTTGACACAAACAAGAATGTGACTATAATGGGCATGATTAAAAAGGGGGTTTATTATATGTGTAAGGTGATCTTTGATTTTTTCATTGCCAATCTTTCTTTTGAATATGTTTATATGAATGAAAAAAATGCCATTTTTTTACACCTGATATTTGCAACCCTAGAGCCTCTTCCATGTTTTGAGATTTGGGAAGAACCTCTATGGTTGCCATTATCATGAACACAATACTCCTTGCCCAAAATTTTGAAAATTTAAGCAAGGTCAGACTCTCTTGTTGCCCCAATTCTATAAGCTTTCTCAATCCAAAGTACCATTTTGTTTCCTTCCATTATTGAAACTCTTTCACTTCTCACTCATTTGTTCATCTCACAATGTTCTTTTCCTCAGACTTTTGAAAACATCTCACATGAAAACCCATAAGTAACACACACACTCACACACCTCTTTGGAAATCAAACTCCCAAGGCGAGACATGTCATGCCTCAATGAAACCATTTTGACTTCCCCACAAATTTTAATCACAAATTTTTTATTTCTTTTCTAGAATGAATGTTTTCCTTATGATCATGTAGAAAAATCAACCCATATACACCACCAATCTACAACATGACTTTATCTCTCTCTCAACTTTATTCTTCTACCACTCTTCACACTTGCACATTCAATCACATACACTCTTTTAAAGTTTTCTAGCAAGTACAAGACTTGGATAGCTCTAGAACCAAGAAATTGTCATCACATCCTTTTATTCGTTCTCTTATTAAGGAACACTACAATATATCTAACTACTTGCTTATTGCAATATGGTAGCTTATCCTTGAGCAAGGAAAAGAAAACATCCTCCAAAACAAAGTAATAAAAGGGAACGCATTGAAAAACTACAGGACCAACAATAAACCTACTAGAATTCTTTGGGACACTTAGTTTCTTAGCAATTCTTTAAAAAATCCCTCCATCACTAGCATCAATTGCACTTATATTTTCCCTCATGCTTGCACACCTTGTATAGATCCTCCAAAAAAAGGTCATAATGTAAAAGTTAATAAGGAAAGATATTATTATAAACTTCTTGAACCACAATTTGATAATAGTATTCAAGTAAAATAAATAAATTCTCATAAATTTGTATAATTTAAAGATGGATGTTATGTGTCTAAAACATTTATGAAGTATGTTTAAATAAGATGAAAGATCTACAATAAAATCTTACATCCTACTTACACATGTTTCATACTTATTTTAAACACACAATATCTATGTTTAAATTTTATGAACTTATTATCAAATTGTGATCTAAGAAGTTTAGGATAGTAATTCCAAAATTGTATTACATATCGAACATAAATCCAAATATCTTACAATAGAAAATATCTTTCGTCAAAGTAACAAAAAATCAGTCTCTAGAGAACTCAAGCATCAAAGCCCAAATCACAATCCATTGATGTGCTTGTGGGTGTTGATTGGGGGGTAGGGGTTGGGGGATGTTGACCACATTGAAGGTGTTCAAAAGCCACATATAAAAGCGATGTTTACATTTACACCAATGTTGTTCTTTTAAAAAATTAAAAATATTTATATTCTAAATATTTCAAAAAATAGAATTGTGAATAAAAATTATTTTCATTTGATTTCCAAAAGTCGTAAATCAAAGAACTTCCAATTTTGGTTCATTCAAACACCTTTAAAAAATTGGTGGTTTTCATGAATTAACTAGCAAGAGTGGGTAAGAACCCCCATAGCTTGTGTTAACTTTGGAGCCTCTTTTTATATGCACATATTGAAGCACTTCAATACTCTTTTTGTTACTTACTTACTTACAATTTAGCGTCATTAAATATCCATATAGAAGACATTCAAAAACACCTTGGTTTTGTAATTCTCATATTGGGATATCTTGACTCACCTTGTTCAATACCGTATACTAGGGTAAATTTCCACATTGACAAAATGAATAATTATTATTTTTCAAAAAAATGAATTATTTTTCATATTTCAAAATTATATATATATTTCGATCATCTAGTGCAATATTGTGAAAAGTTGTGAAAAGAGTAATGAAATTATTTAGAGTGTAGCCTATGATAATTATGATAATTTTCAACATGTCAACTTCATATTTTCACAAATTTTCATTTCATTATTTTGAGGATTATTTAATGACAAAACTAACCTTAGGGTAAGGTACCCATCTTTCATGTTGGGTCTAACCATCTTATATGCTCTTTCAATTACTCATTTGTTTTTCTAAACAATGATGTTCATACAATTTTCATTTGTTTTGCAATACTTCAAAGGAAAACCCACTACCAAAAAAACACATCCACATTTAATTAAATATTTAACACTTCAATCTAATAGCACTTTTTGAGATGTTTCCAATGAATAAGGAACTATTGTTTTCAAACATGCCTTCCTCTTCAAAATGTGTTCTAAAAATATTCATGAAACAAATTACATGAATGAAGTTTGATGAAGTGGACAAAATTGGACTTTAAGATTTAAAGTCAAAAAAATAAAATAAAATCATACATGTAGATGAAATTGATGATGCAAATGAATTCTACATGTGAATGAATCTATTTCCATGAAATCTATCACACTAACAACTTACATGGCATAACACTATGGTAGTTTTGACATTAATTATATTATTTGTAGAAATGTAGGAATTGGCAAAAAATATATTTTTCAAAGAATTTTTTATTTATGAAGGGAACTATAAATTCTTTTCGAATATCATAGTACCTTTTCAAGTTAGGTGTTAATTAAATTATTTTTGGAATTAAAAAAAAAAATTTACTTGAAAAAGTCAAAATCTAAGGAAATTGCAACAGAAGGAAAAATACAAAAATTGGTGGAAATTCAAGAATTTTTTGTTTCAAGCCAATCCACCATTGCAAGATTTTCATGTTTGTCCAAAGACTAAAAACCATTTGGCATAATAATTGTGGAAGTTTATGGAAAAGCATTATGCTTATTAATATTCAATTCTTGAAAAAGTTTGACCAAATTTTTCAATGATTTCTTTTTCCTCAAATTTGAACCAATTCCATTTATATAATGATTCTAAAGTTCTTCCTACGATAGAAAAAAATGTGAAATATAGATTTATCTTCAAAACAAAAAGATCATTTGAGTTGAAAAAGGAAATATTATTGGGTTGAAATAATATTTTGGCATATATTTGCAAAAAATATAAAAGCACTATTGATTAAATGTTAAACACAAGAGAAGCATATATAAGTAACCCATTTTATTCCTCCCAAGGAATTGCCAAAAACAAGTTTGATTCATCCATTAGTGACTCAACCACAAGCTAGGTCAACAATTTAGGAAAAGAAAAACTTCAAACAATTCACATGGTATGTTTAAAATGGAGCAAAGCAATCGTGTTCCAAACCAAGTGAATGAGGTTCAAACTCTCTTAAGGTTCACACCCTCTCTTATAATTAAGTTTAAGGTAAGCCATGAGAAGGCTTTAAATGGAGAGAAGATATTACAATTCAAACAAGTTTACATTCAATACAAAATGTGCTACATGCATAACACATTGATTTGTACAACTACCGAAATGTCAAATTTACCTTCAAAGGCAAATGTTCATTTGCATTTCAAAAGATATAATAATGGTTTTCATATGGCCTTTGTTTTTTGGGTCTCTTTTTTAGTCCCCCTTTACATGTAGCATTTTCTTTTGTTGGCAAATTTTTTGCCAAAAAGTGAAATAATACATACATATATATATAGATTGAAAAGGAAGTGATTTTGGAGGGTTTCCATTACCATGTAAGGAAAAAAAAATCATCAGATTTGAAGATTTCTGTATTTGGTTTTTAGTGTATAGCCATAATTATAGAAGGTTAATTAAAGATTTGTACTTCACATAGAAGGTTTATAGCCATTTTTGGCTAAAATCTTTGTAAAGATGATTGCCATTTTTTCAACATCTTCCTATGGACAATCACCACTTATGCTAAATAAAAGAAAATTCTTAAGAGAAACACTAGGTCATAATGAACAGGTCTTCTTGGGTGTGCTTGATGGAACCGTTGTTCAAAATCCACATGGCCATTGTGCAAATCATGAAAACCATTAGCCATAATGCCTCGTATGGAAATTCTTGCTCGGCCAATACATTAGCCAAAAATACATATTGTATAAAAAGGTTTTAATAAGAGTGGGTTTACATAGAGATCCACTTTTTTGGATGAAAAAATCCTGGCTTGTAGCCTAAATTGTTTTTTTTATCCTGGTGCCCGAGAAATAGTTGCCCTTGGATGCTTCCCATAGCGAGCTGGGCAAAGAAGCCCCAAAACAAGCTACAATCTTTTTCACATGTTTACACTTTTTTTTATTTTGTAAGAAAATATAGAAGGCCTCAATCCTGTAGGTACCCACCATTATTATTATTATTATATTTTTTTGAGGCAAAATTTAGCAACTTTGCTTGAAAAAAATTCAATTTTTTAATAAAAAAACATGAAAAGTTTGTGATTTTAAAGGGGGAAAATTTTCACCATTTTTAGAAATCTAAATAAATAAATTAGGGGGAACCTCTATATGAAATATCATCCATAAACTCAACATTTGGGTTCATTGAACCTTAATGAATTTAGTGTGAGGTCATGTCTATCACTAATTGAAGCTAGGTTTAGGGATTAAGCTATCACTAATTGAAACAAGTTTAGGGATGAATTAAAAGCTAAGATACCACTAATTGAAGCTAGGTTTAGGGTTTAAGATGGCACTAATTGAAACAAGGTTTAAGGATTAATTAAAGCTAAGATATCACTAATTGAAGCTAGGTTTAGGGATTAAGATGTCACTAATTGAAACGAGGTTTAAGGATGAATTAAAGCTAAGATATCACTAATTGAAGCTAGGTGTAGGGATTAAGATGTCACTAATTGAAACAAGGTTTAAGGATGAATTAAAGCTAATATATCACTAATTGAAGCTAGGTTTAGGGATTAAGCTCTCAATAAAATTGTAGCTAGGGCTAGCATGGTTGTAGGGGTCTATGTATGGCCCCCAGCGCCAACCAACGCCAACCATGGCGCTCTTCTCCACGTTTGTTTTCGTTTTGGGCTTTTCGCTTGTTGTTTTGCCTGGTGAGTTCTGTCGATCGTCCTGACACCGAAGTCTGGTGAAGATTTCAGTCATGTGGCAGCCGATCAGCACATTGTAGATGCCGTCGATGAGCTACGTGCTGCTACTGTTGCTGCTGCTGCTATAGTTCACAAAAAGCTTTTTGGTTTTTCCCCTTTGCCAATGTGTCTCAATGCCGCCTCGGTCTCACTTCCGTTCTCCTCTTTCCGGCTGCGCTGCAGGACTTCAAGGTCGCATCCACTCGAATGCAGTTCGACTTGTGATCGTGATCGTGGTGATGGTCGTGGTAGTGGCTGATGCATTTCTGTTTCCTTTTTTTAGGGGTTTGACGATTGTGGGTCGGACAGTTGATTCACAATTCTGCAAATGTGAGACGAGATTCTCGCAAGCTGTGTCTCCGTTCCATCACATTTTGTGATAATGGGTTTGCTGCTGCAACCTTTTTTCGGTTCAATCCTAGTGGCGATTGCTGCTCTCTTGTTGCTGCTAGTAGAATCCGGTACTGGAAGAGGGTGGTGCGAGAGCGATGGGTCCAAGACTGCATCGCTATCTTCGTCGTCTCGTCCAGCGGTAGCACACCTCTCACCCACTACTCCCTGTCACGGGGTGGGAGCCCTGGTGACCCATGAGCTTTATGATGAACTGTACCCTAACCGCAATAAGAGCTTCTACACCTACGAGTCTTTCCTTGTTGCTGCCAGATCTTTCCCAACCTTTGGGACGCAAGGGAGTTACAAGACTAGGCTCAGAGAGATCGCTGCTTTCAGTGCTCATGTGCAGCTAGAAACATCAGGTAGGTACTCATCAGATTTCTCAAACCATAATTCACCATGAATTTTTGGGTAGAAACATCAGGTACTTATCAGATTTCGCAAAACCCTAATTCACCATGATTTCTTGGGAGTATTTTGCAGAGGATGACGATTGAGATATGCTATCTTGTGCATCATTCTGAACAGAAATCAGTACTCATGTTTTTCTCATCAAAAAGCACACACATCCTTCACTTGGATATGCTGAATTTGCACTGGAAATCTGTCCCCCAATACTGAATCATCAAGCAACAAGGGTTCTTCATCTTTGTGCATATTCAACAAGCTTCACCTTCTTGCAGATTAAACAAGGGTTCTTCATCTTCTTGCAGATTCTACAAGGGTTCTTTGTCTACTTGCAGATTCTTCATCACTGTGCCTGATCTTGGCTTGGAATTGCATTTGAAAATTTGACCCTACATGATGATTGTTGTTGTTCAAATTGTGTGTCTTTGGTTTTTTTTTCCAGGCCTGTTTTATGTAGAGGAGATTGATCAATCCTTCAACTACTGTGATAACACCAGCATTCAGTACCCCTGTGCTCCGGGCCAGAAATACTTTGGTCGTGGCCCGCTTCAGCTTTCATGGTGAGAAAGAAATAGTTGCATACTCCTCTCCTTTCCTCTTTCACAAAGTTTATTGCATCGGACCTCAAACCAAAAACCCTAGTGCCTCAAAACATAAATCCTCATGTTTCTGAAGTCAAGAAATTGAAGGTGACAATGAATCTCATCAATCTGCACTAAGTTCTCTTTGTCTTTGTAGAGTGCTTGTGTCAAGAGATTGAAAGCAAGCTTCAGCAATATGAAGAATCTACCGCTAAACAAAACATCTGCCACAATGTCAGATGTGGTTGATTTGTTTTGCAAATTGACTCCTCCTCCTCCTCCTCCTCTTCATCATCATCATCATCATCATCATTCCTGCTAAGTTTGGAACTGCATCTTTCTTTGGCGGTGCAGGAACTACAATTATGGTGCAGCGAGTGCCAAAGTGGGTGCAAACATCCTGGCAAAGCCGTACCTTGTTTCACAAGACCCGGTGCTTGCATTCAAGTCATCATTGTGGTTTTGGACAACCCCATCGGGTACCATCCCTTCAATCCATGAGGTGCTAATTGGCAAATGGAAACCCAGTAAAGCAGATAGAGAAGCTGGTAGAAAACCAGGATTTGGGGTCACAATTGACATCATCAATGGAGGACTTGAGTGTGGGAAAGCTTCTCCGCACCCACAATATCGCATCATTTATTTCAAAGAGTTTTGTAAACAGCTCAATGTTTCCACAGGTCCCAATCTCAGTTGTGCCAATATGCAGCCCTTTTAGGCATCCTCATCATGCTGTTGTAAGTTTTTATATGTGCTCCAGAATACAAATTTGGAAGCTTCTGCTCTTCTTCCTTCATTCTTTTGGCTGCCACAACTAGCAGTACAATTTTATGAATCACAGTTTCTAAACTGTGCACTCCCAAGTGGGAAGAAAAAATCCAATGATCAAGAAAAATCAATGCAAGGCAGTGGTTCCCTCAGTAGATGAGGAGCTGATTGCATTTGCAAAATGACTCCCTCCTTCAGGTCTCTTGGTGGTTGAAAAGGAGTGTGTGAGGGAAGCAGATGCAGGAATTGTACATTGAGGAAAATGAATATTGGAGGATTTGGTAATGATGCGAAGTGCTTGTGTTTTCTCCATACATCAATCTCTTCACTTCAAGTGCTGGAGATCACAAATTGCAATTATTCTTCAGGACTCTTAGAATTGTGGTATTGCACCTAAGATCAGTTCCATTTGACTTGATGGGTGTCCTATTTCATCACATAACTTGCCTTTACTCCCTTACTTTCTGTTCTTCTTCCATTCTTATTGGGAGCTCTGATGCTTCAGGTAACTGTAAGAGGATACCCAACTCAAATTTTTGTGGAGCACAATCAGAGCTAACTGGAGAGCTCTTAGCATTGCTACAAAGTTTTTGGCATTTACTGATAGCAGTACCTGTGCCTGCTGTCAGGAGCTTGATGGTTACTGAACATGCAAGAAGAGACTGTCACTATTGTATTCATACTGCAACCTTTTTGTTCTAGGTTTTATAGCAAAAAAGGAACCTACACCATTTATGCAATTGATTTCTACTTATTTGGTTATCATTGCTGATCAGAGATTTATTCTTGCAAAAATGAAGAATCCACCTCACGGAGAAAGGGATGCCCCAAAGCTGGCTGGACTGTATGTCTAGATCATTACACAAGTCCACATGTGAACAATGATATTATTATACACGATTTGTTAATGATGAATAAATTTCTGCACAAACAAACAACCTCCATGGGAGTTTTGCAGATGGGATATCTTACATGTTGCATCCCACATGAGCAACTTCTATTACTATACACATTACTACCTCCATCAAGACAAACATAACTGATGACAACCAGAACAGACAAACAGATGGAGGAATACAATGTATCACTCCACTGAATCACATTTTAAGCTTGGCTGATACTTGGAGGCAGAGGTGCCGAGGGTGAAATATTGAGGGGAGCTGCTGTTCAGTTAAGCAGGTGGATCTGTGGCCTGAGAGACATGGAAATTTGAGATTTTCAAAGCTCCATTTTGATCATAATCAAGAGAACAAAACTCTTTCGCAATGTCCACAATGTCTGCCTCATCGACCTTGCCAAGCTCCTTCAGCTTGTAGAGTATGAACTCTGCCGCACTGGAAAATTGGAAAAAAGGGATTTTGTCATGCAGATATCTTAATTGGAAAGATTGGGTTAGAGGCAGGCTTGATTGCCTGATTGTTCCTCCCTTCTCTAGATTGAATGTGGTTGTTGTAACAACCCAAGACAAAAAGAGAGAAAGAAATGAAGAAGTGAAATGAAAAGAGGATGGTGGTGGTGGTGTGTGCTTACTTCACAATGCCATCTCCATCAAGGTCTGCAGCTTCCAAATCTGAGAAAGTAGTCGGCCGGGTTAATGCCCAATGAGCAAGTTTATGTTGTCGTTCTTTGGTCCGAAATTCTGCCAAGTACAAGAACAATTGAGCAACACAAACTGTACCCAACAGTATCCAAAACACAGCAAACAATCGTCCTCCAACCGTCTGAAAGCTTACATCACCATATCCGAGAGTGGTCAATGTAACACAAGCGCAATAGAAAGCATTGATGAAGCTCAAGCCCTCAGAATACCGCAACACCAGGATACCAATCCCCAAGAGAAAGATGACCAAGCAGCCTGAAAGTACCAGCTTCCAATGAGCTTCAGCCACATCGTCATCTTCAGTCAATACTGGTGTAACAGAGGTACCTTCCTTGTCCTGCTTATGCTTCAAGTACAATTTCTGGACCAGGATCTTCTCTTGCTTCTCAACAAGGTAATTGGCAGCACCACTCACCAGAACTCCAACAAAACCAAACCCTAAGAAGACATAGAAGACTGTGAAGAGCTTGGCTGTTGTGTTCTTTGGTACAAGATCACCATACCCAACCGTGGTCAATGTCACAACGGCAAAGTACAATGTGTCAACGATGATGGTTGTTGTGGTGCCTTCTAGCTCATCCCGGAGCAAGGAGAAGCTCATGAGTACGCCAAGGGTTAGGTACACCACAAGATAGATGAACGCCTTTGGAACCATTCTACTCCCACTGTCTTCATCATAGAATCGGGGGAAGGGTGGGAGGCTTCTGAAAGGAGGTGAGCTTGGTCCTCGTTCCTGCTGCAATTTCTTGGGTGCAGATTTGAGAAAGCTAATTTGAGGTGCACTGTGTACCCGCACCAAGCGCTTTCCTATCACCCCATTGTTTTTCTGGGCTTTTGATGCCAACAGATCCTCCGCTATGATCAGGGACTGCTGCTGCTGCAGATTGCGTCGAAGAAGAGGCTCAGTCATTGATCCATCCTGTTGTTGTGAAGGTAGTCGATCAGCAGAGACATGCACTTGTTCGATGTGGTTGTGATCCTCCTCCATCCCTCAATTTTATTGGCGGGGGCGTGGCTAGACTACAAGAAGAAAAAACCACCATTCCAAATGCATCCCTTGTGATGCTTTCTTAACCAAAGGCATTGGAGCTTACAAAGGGCAGAACAGAAAGAAAGAATCATACATTCAATGACAACACCCATTGTACATTTGCTCTTGAACTCGGAAGAACAGACAGACAAACAAACAGAGTATGACAAAACACATTAGGGGAACAAGAGAGACAGACAACAAACTCGCAAAAACTCAAGAAGAAGAGAGATACCCACCTGAAAGAAAGTAGTAGAGCAGCTGCACAGCCCTGCAGCAGTGTGGAGAGATGTCACGCCCACCCAGGCAGCATTCAGTTTGCAAAATGTGTTTTCGGTTTCTCTGTGCAGAATTGCGTGCACAAGCGACGTGTAGAGACAGAGAGGAGACGCATGTCCTTTGGGGATGTGAGAAGTGGAAACACGAGCCAACGAGAAAGGCAGGTTCTAGTGTATCTTCCGGAAGGAGAACTGAATGATCCTCTCTCTCGCTCCCTCTTTCCTTCACATCGTGCTCCGCGATTCGTCTCTTTTTCGCAGAAAAGAAGGAAAAATGGCCCAATGGGTATTTTTAGATTTTCTAAAGAATTCGTCAATTTGTAGCACAGGATTTCGGAAGACGCTAACTAGTATTGAGAGACTGTCGAACACCCAAAACGCTGGATTCGTGGAAAGATGTTCGGCAACAGCATAAAAGACAACGGTTCTTATCTTGAGGTTTAGGGTTTAAGGTTTAGGTTGTACATACTTTCTCGTTCCTGTTGTTGCACGACCAACACAGTATTTGAAAGATCGAGACGGCGTACAAGCCAAAAAGAAAAAAATCGGCCATTGCAACATACACAAGAAAACAGATTGCTCCTCTTCTGTGGGTCTGGTGAACTACGAATTCTGCTGCTTGATGGGTTTCGTGTTTCCCTGTTTCTTGTGCGCTTTGGATTCTTTTTTCGTTTGGAAGGTGCAGTCAACTGTTTGCTGTTTTGGCGAGTGTCAGATACCCATGAAGCAACGACAGAATCGGGCGCGAATGAATTCGAATCACTTCGAAGTTCTTTCGAGCTTTTCGCTGTAATCGATCTTTTTTTGGAGCTTTTCGCTGCGATCGATCTTTCGAGCTTTTCACTGCTATGGATCGGTTCCTGTACTGGGAACAATAAAAAGGTAGGAAAGAATTCGACTTCTGAAGCGAAATTTTTCTCTGCGGAAAGTTGTGATTGATGGATTTCTTTTGTAGTAATCTGGGAGACTGAGGATTTGGAGATTGATGCAAACTTGAAACCCTAAACCCCACTCTGATAATTCGTAACCTAGAATACTCCAACCTGAAGACAGAAGGGAAGTTCCAGCAATAATTCACAAGCTTCTGAGAATGGGTTTCACTCCAAGCAATGAAAACACCACACTAATTTGCAAATGGGATTATTCAACTAACGTTGTTCCTGGGAACTGGAGCTTCCCAGCAACAGTTAATGCAATTCTGTAAGCAGCTTCCATGCACTTTGGGAGAGCTTCTTCTTGGCTCAGAGGCAGCAGGAGCCCAAGGTTGATCAAACTCTGCACAAGATTATCAAATTGGGGAGGCATCTCATGTAAGTTCAAAAGATCTGATCCATGTTAGCCTTGATAGTCAGTGGGAGAGACTCCAACAATCCCATTCTAGACAGAGAAGCTCTGGAAGTATCCCTTTGTAATTCTCTGGTGGAAAATTCCCCAAGAGCTTAGCTCTCCAAGGCTGAGTGTAATAATCTTTCTTTTTTTTTTGTCCATGAAAATTCAATCTGTGAGAAACTTCTGCATGCAGCAATGAACATGGTTAATACCTGCCTCTCCACAATTCATTTAGAAAAAAAGCACTTCTCCACTGCAAATCCAAGGAAGATGCTGCAAGAGTTTTGAAATGCTCCAATGGAAAAGAAGAACATATTTGGACATTCCTAACAAACTCAAAATTCGGCAACCCAACACGACCAAAATTTGAGTATGTAAAAGAATGTATTTTTGTAAACATGATTTTCTCCATGAAGTCTAAAGAATTTCAGATTTGGCTACACAAAAGAAACCATTGAGAAATGGACAGGCATGCATCACATTTGAAATGGTACCTTGGGTGTCCTCTTTAGACTTCAAAATTGGAGCCTGTTTGTGTGTATTTGTGCAGAAAACTAGGAGTAGTAGTTTTGAGGAGGGTGTTGAATCAGGAAGGTGAGAGATTGGAAAGATGTGGTTTTTCATTGCTCAATGTTGAAACAAAATTGTGCATCTTGTTGGTTGCCATTATTGACTGATATTAATTAGTTGAGGGAACCACAAAGTTCAATTTCTTTTCTATTGTGATGGACATCTTTGATTCAGTGTTTTATGGTGGCCTCCTCAATCTTGGCTCTAGTTATTTTAGAAACATTAAATATTGTCTAATCTAATTATGGTTGACATATCAAACATTCCTATTTCTTTCTTTAATGTGTCAAAATGTAACTTGCCTATCAGCTAAATAAATATGCCAAGTTGTTGGCTAGTCATGGGAATGTAGAAGACCTCAATATCTCCAAACATTTTGAACCATTTTAACAAGATTGATGCATAATGTCATTGATGGAGGATGATACCTTTTGGAAGGTAGATGATTTCAAGCCCCATGCAGAGTGATGTGATGCTCGAACTAGTCATTTTAGAAACTTGTGTGAATTCATCCTCCAACTTGTGTAGTTCTTTTATGTCCTCACCTATAATAAGCATGTTGTCCACTTACAATATCAAAACCACATATTGGTCATTCCACTTGGAATAATACAAATTGTGGCTTGGTTCATTCCTTGTGAGTCCTTAGTTACGAAGAAAATCATCAATTTGAATGTACCAAGACCTCCTAGCCTGCTTCAATCGATATATTGTTTTGAACAATAAGCAAACCTTGTGTTATTACTCTTGTTGCACAAACCCTTGTGGTTGAATCATGAACATTTCTTCTTGTAATTCTCAATTTGAAAATGCAACTTTGACATATAGGTATTTGATTGACTAATTGTGTTGAGCTAAGTGCCACAATTGTATAAATTGTCACCCATTTTGCAATAGGTGCAATTGCCTCTTCGTAGTTGATCCCAAATTATTGTTTGAAATCATGTGCCACCAACCATGCCTTCGATTTTTCTAATCAATCATCACTTATGAACGTAATCTTATAAACCTATTTGTTTGAAATGGGGTCTTTTAGTAAGTTAGTCCATTAACCTTCATGTTTTATTCTATGAATGGAATTGATTTCTTGATGCATTACCTCCTTTCCATGTTTCATCTATTGCAACTTATGTGTAAGAAGTTGGTTCCAACTTAGCAACATAAATGTAATCAAAGTGCCTTAATATTTGGAGGCCTTCAAATGTTTCTTGAAGATCTTTTTACTATAAGTCAATCCTTTACTAATCATTGCAGGGTAGTTGATTGTGAGGAACTTGGTGATGCCTTCAAAATGGAATTTTTTTCATTAAAAACACCATCATGTGGTTGGTTGTTTAAAAATTCAAAAATAGGAAGAATCTTTGGCTCTATAGAAAGCAATGACAACCGTTTTACTTTAGGATAAGATGTAAGTTTCATGCATCTTTGATTTTATGCAATCCAAGTACAACTTCATCAAAACATCTTCTTGTCATCAGGGTTAAAACATTAAAATGGTTTTGATGCAAAATCATACCTTGTGAAAAAATTGTTTTCTTTTAAAATTTCAATTTGTTTCATTGTGTTTTTAGTGCATGATCATAGGTTAAAGTAGAACGCAACACACTAATGTGCCGCAACCCGAAATGATTTAGATACTTGGATCAAAGATGACTTATATTTGGACATTTGTTATGTACAACTCTTTTGGAGTTTGACCATTATTAGTTCTACTAGGATAAAAGCACATTACAATGGATTTTTTTGAAAATCACAATGCCATTTAAAAAAAAGTGAATCAATTATTGTTGTATTGTATTCAAATCTATTTGAAAAACTTGGCAAAAGTGAAATGAAAAATTGAAACTTACATTCTAATCTTTCAAACCAAAAAAAAAAAAATACCAAAAGGATAAATGTTCAATCCAAGGTGATATTTACAAAGGATGGTACATCCAATGTCACAATTTAAATGACTTTAATTTTTTTTTATCAATATGGATTTATTTTTTCCTAATGGAGTTGGAAATTGAGCCTATGACTTTTTACCACCACACATTGAGGTACCATAACACTTAAGATGAAAAAATCAAACAAGAAAAAGTCTTTCAAAAATTTTAAGATTTAAAATGAAAATTTCAAATTCATGAAATCCATTTTTATATCTAAATTGATTTTTTCAAGGCCATATTTTTAGAGGGTTTTAAAAATGTTTAAATTATGGTCGTATGAATTTGGAAATGGAAAAAAATGTGAACTTCAACATCATTTAAATGTGTTTTTTGGAAAATCACTAGATTTGGATTGTAAAAATGGATGTTCATTCATCCATTTTGGTTTAGTGTATTTTACATTTGCCCACTAGGATTAATGTCAATGAGGTAGGTTGCAATGTTGATTGTTTTTCACCACAAGTACATAGGAATGTAACTTTCAAGAACAAGACATCTAACCCTTACCATGATAGTTCAATTTTTTTGCTCAACTAAACCATTTTGATGAGGAGAATTAATTATAATTAATTTTTGTGAAATTCCCTCTTACCCATAAAAGTTTTTGGATTTTCTAAACATTTATTTTCTATTTTTATTTATTTTAAGGGCTTTGATATTCATGCTAATTGCAACTTCCATTGATTATTTGAAAGATTTGAACTTTTGAAAAGATTAACTTTTCTATTTTAGAAAACTGACCCAAATTTTGTACTCATGTCATCACTAAATGAAATTCCATACCATGAACCTCTTAGTGATGCATGTGGCAATGGTCCGCACAAATTTAAATGAATGATGGCATTCTTCTCAATTACATGTGTGTTGTTTTGTTTTGGCATTTCATTCTTTACATATTTTCCTTTGGTACAACTACTACAAATGTCATTTGTAATTGTCAAGATTGGCATCCTATCCATTTTTCCTTTTGAAAAAAATTTAAGACTTCATAAATTAAATGCCCAAACCTCTTATGTCACAACACTATTTGAGTAAAAGTTGCAAATGTAGTTAGTATGTTAATATTGTGTTGTTTTGTTGTGTATAACTTGTATAGTTTGTTTACACCATTTAGTAGCCTAGTTGTAACTAACTTCTTCAAAATTTCAAAATAGTCACCCAACACTTTGATGGTTCAAACACCACATAACATCCTTTGTTAGTTATTACTCAAATCAAAATTATATTCTTAATCACTCCTAGTACATAAAGGACATCCTCAATTTGATGTGGCCTATCAACATGTGGGAAGAACTCATCTCCAATTTCTTTGATTGCATTAGAATGGCCTATTGTTAACTTGATAATTGTAAAGTTAGAATCTTTTTTCACCATGTTAAATATGTGAGGGTTTCTTGTCATGTGCATTAATGTTCTTAAATCCAAGTACCAAGTGGATTTCTTTCCAATGTCAACCACCAATAATGTTGGATCAAAAGTTTTTGTTCTCTTTAGACATCTTCATGAATGCCATGTCAAAAACGTTAAGTGCACTTTCCTCTAGTTCATTTTCAGCTTCAAATTAATCCTCTTACAATGTTTGAATTTCTTCCATGCAATTTGCAAATTGTTAATCTTTCAATTTCCGTGTTGCATGTCCTTGTGAGCATGGACAGTCCCTCTACTAGTGGTTTCACTCCCCATAATTGTGACATAATGTTTCTTGTTTGGAATTGCCAAAACACTTATTAAGGTTTTGTGGATGGTTACCTTGAATGTTGTTGGTAGAAACCTTATGATCTTGTCTTCCATAAATGTCTCAAAATCTCCCACTATTCACTTGGAGTGCTTCATACGTAGTTTTTTCAAACTTTGTTTTTCTATGTTGTTCCTCATGCAAAAACTTTCCCATAAATTAATCAAAAGTGGGAAGATTCTCTTGTCTAATGATTGATTACAGAAAAATCTTATAGCTAGCAAGGAATGTGTTCAACATGATGTGCATTGTAGTATCCTCTATCACAATATTTTTAACCATATTTAAAAGTGTGATCACTTCTTTCACATTGAGCACAAATTTAGCAATTGAAAGTTTGGAACTTGTTCAACAAATACAATGTTCAAGCATTGTTCTTGGTCTTGAAAAAAATTTGTAAAATTTTCCAAAAAATCATCTTGATAAGCAATATATGATATAATTTTAGTTTTTACAAATAAAAATAATATTACAAATGCATAGTCCTTTTGATCTTGCAAGGGGGTGTTGCTATGAGTTTGGAATGCAATTGCAATTGTTGAAGTCAATGCATATTGAAATGCAACCATGGTTGTAATTAAACAAAAATGTCTTTCATTTTGACCTTCCACACAATGTAATTGGTGGATTTTACAAGTTCCTTTGCCCAAGTCATGGTGAAAGGTTGTTTCTTCATCATAAAAAAAATTTGCTTCAAATCACATAAATTAAAAAACAAGATCAAAACTAACAACAAATATTCCACTCAAAACACAACACAAAAAATTAATTTAAGACAATGTACCTTATTGCAACAAACACAAACATCCACAAAACATAAACTTGTTCAATTACACATAATTCACTATTAAAGAACAACAAAGATAACAATTGTAAGAACTCCCATTTCAATACCATGTCAATGTAAATGATTTATAGATAAATAACTTATTATATACCAAAGACCAAGAATGTGCATCTTGATGATCATGGGTGGTGCTTAACTTAAAACCATTTCATTGTTTTATACAATGAGTTCAAATTAACTATTGCAATGACTAATAGTGCTAATTGCTACCGTGATTAAATAAGGTGGTGTCTAACAATATTGAAAGTCTCTTTGTGCACAAAACTATTATTTAAAAAATTGCTAAAGAAGAGCTAGGGAGTTTCAACCTATTAAACATGGTAATTTCAAAGATGGTAGAAATCTCCCTAAATCCTCCAAAAATTTGATTATTTCATAACTTTTTTTTTCAAAATGTCCTAGCTTTCGAGAAAATTTTCAAAAAGTTCCCTTGACCATGTTAGGACTTTTTTTTAATAGCAAAATGAAAAATATTCACCAAAAAAAAATCATTGCTTTGATTGGCCCATCACAAAAAAATAAAATAAATCTTTCAACATTCTCAAAATGAATATGTTGTAATCCTTCCTTTGAGCTGGTTATCTAGATTGCAAGAGTAGAACTTAGGGCAAAGGATTTGGGATAAAGTGAGGAGTTATTGGGAATAGGTTGGGTAACACATAAAAAAATTTGAGGAACATGTTGAAAACGCATTGAAAACTTGATGGGAGCATGGTGAGAAATTCATGGGAACACATTGAAACAACAAAAATCCAATAACCCCAATCTCCCAAAAAATAGCATGGGCACCTTGGGCATTGGTTGCAAGAAGTTTTTTTGTGTACTTGTGTTCTCCATCAATTTTTGGCCCAGGCTAATGGCAGGAGTAGGAACTATGGGATTATGCTTGTATGCTTGAAATCCTTGGCAAAAATGAGGACAAGTCTACCATCCTTACATACAAGATTTGCCAAAAAAAAAAACTATAAGTCTATAAGAGTTTTAACAACTTGAAGTTGCATTCACACTTGGTGTTAGGGACTCAAAGGTTGAGTCCCTTAACACCATGCTAGTCATTTCGGACTTAAACCTAGTTACCATGAAATTTTTATGTTAAGCTAATATTCCCTTAACATTAACCTATGGCCCATTTAACAATGGGTGCCACCTAGGATGCCACCTAGATTCTCATTTAACACTGATTTAACATCAAGTGTGAATACACCATTAAGTTGTGTACTCCTTGACTCATTTGTCACAATTGTGGATGATAACAACAGAATTGTATCGCATTAGCGATGTGGCATAAGCTTCAATAAACATTCAATTCATTATCTTGAATAAAAGTATTACCATATGTGGTACTTACAACAAGCACAAAATAGGAGTAACAAATTAAATGTGACACTGAGCTCAATGCATGTGTAAGATAGTGCACAATAGGAAAATTACATTTATTTTTAATTTTTTTTATTTTACCCAAATTATGATTAATGATTTAAGTATTTTCTTGCCAAAATTTTTCAAGGGAAAAAATGTCATGCATAGGTTTAAAGTTCTATCTTCAATCCAAAGGTTTTGGGGTTTTTTCTTTTCCTATTTTTAATTTATTTTTATGGATGGATGAAAAAAAAATGTAATCATCAAGCAATTTCCTGAAGCTTGTTGTCACAGGAAAACCAAGGAGTTGCAACTTCCCTGAGGAGGGAGGACTTGGAAGCCCCTTGACCAAGTTGCTTCAGGAAAGTGTGCAAAAGTTGTCACATGAAGTTTTTCATCTCTTCATCCATTGTGCAACTTTTCATCCATTTCACAAAAAAAAGTTGAAATTTTTTATTGCATAATATGGATGAAAAGTTGATATAAAAACATTTGCATATTATGGATGATAAGTTGCATATTTATCATCTTCATTAATTTTAATTGACTGAAAATTTTGATAAAAAGTTTCCATACTATGGATGAAAAGTATCCACTACTACTTAGGGCAATTTGAGTTGGGAACCATGGTTCCTTGAGACTTTGGCCCCATTTCCCATGGAACCATGGAAATTTTCCCTAGAAACTTGGGGTTCATCTTCCAGAGAACCATGGTTCCATGAGGACTTGAGTTCAATTGACCATGCAAACATAACCTTCATGGATGAAAGTGGAAGTGGTCATTCAATGTGTCACACTGCTTCTTCTAACTTGCCCAACCATATTTAACACAATTATCATAATTACAAGACAATTTTTTAAAAAATTAAAAAAAAATTCACTATGCAAACCTATGGGCATGCATGGAATTTTCTTTGAAAGCGGTTGAAAGCACTACTACATTTAACTCATCATTCATGTGTAGTGCTTTGCAAGCTTGGACCTTATGGTGACAAATAGGTGACCTTCAAAAACATTGCCCATAATAAAACGTAGTTATCAATTAGTTTGAAGTCTAGAACTTAAAACCTCATAAGTGGGTAAGAAAAGGCCAATTATTTTATAACTTCATTTATCTCAAAGATCTATCCTTGTTAATTTGTTCATAAGGTATCTTTTTTTTTCTTTTTTTGCCTTCTATTGAAATTTTGGATTAAATTGCAATTTTAATGCTTTGTTTATGTGTGTATATATGTGTGTATATATATATATATATATATATATATATATATATATATGTGTAGAATTTTTTTTCAGGATTTTTTATTTTGTTCCAAAAGTTGTGATCTGCCACAAGAGGATTTAGTCATGAGACAAATAAAGAAATAAAAAATCTAGGAATCCTATTACACTAAGGGATGGCTACAATAGCCTGTAAATGGCATATTAAACCATATCTGAACACGATATCCTTGCCTTGGTACCAAGGCAAGATCGACAAAGTTTGCAAGTTGTTGTTGGCTAGTGTTACTCAGCATGCAGGGTTTCGTCGTTTCTCGGGGCCATTTGCATGGGCCCTTGCTCTGGTAAAGCCCCAATACCTCGGGGTTTACCCAAAGGGCCACTGGGCTTTCCCCTCCACATACTCCATCATCATGTGGGAAGTTTCATTGCCTCAAATTAGATTCATCCGTGCACTGAGATGTGTAGCCTCCTGCAAGTTGTTGCCCGGGGAATACGTACGTGGTCAACAAGATAGTGAGATTTGTTTGTTTGTTCGAGGACCATGTTGCATGAGCTATTGTGTATTGTTTCACACGGGCCTATTTCTCAAAAGGCAAAGTGGATGGCAAGTGGTTCAGAAACAATTTTCTATTGGGTTTCAAGTTCTATAGCTAACCATGGTGGTTATCTTAGTTACACCTCAATTGGGTTGTTAGTAAGTAAGTAGGTAGGTAGTTAAAAGAGCCATTATCTCTCTAGAAACCATCTACTTACCTGGGTAGTCACGTATTAAATCCTACTTATTAACTTATAAATAGAGAAGAATTATCTGATACAAAAATGGGTTACTAAGTTGTTGTTGGTGGTAGAGTTTGAGTATAATTTGTAACCTCTCTTTCGGCATTCAGCCTTTGAATCAGGCCAATTTCATTTAGATTTGTAGAAGTTATGCCCCTCCAAAGTTAGTGGGGTCTTCCATTTCAAAAACCCAATTATAGTAAACCATCCTTATGATTACACCCATTTTAATCACATTTTTGTTTGTGTCACACATTTCTTGATAATCATCTGTTTTAGTACAAAACATTGTTTTGCATAGTCACTATCACATTAGTTAATAGCACAAAATGTTTACAAAGCTTTTTTTAAAAAATGTGATTATAATGAGAAATTTCTTGAACAAATATTAGGGTTTTGTAAATTGTAGTTCCTTCTAGTAATTTTGTAGTGTTACTTTGTATTCAAATTGTGCAAACTAACAACAATGAATCCAATTGAAGAGAAAAGAAATTTAAACAACTTTCTAATGCAAACAAGCAACAAAACAAATGTGAACTTGCTAACAAAGCAGAAAATTTTAATAATTAACAAAATACACAAGCTAATAATTAAAGAGTTCAAACTTAATGTAAATTGTTAAATTAAACCAAGCAAAAATCACAACCTTCCTCTAATAATGCTTTGTAAAACTTAGAATAACCCATGTAAGAGATTTTAACAATTGGCACCTTTATTTTAACTTGAAAGGGTTGTTTTGTAAGGTTTTTTTTCCCTTGTCTATAGTGCACAAGCTTGTAAGTGTTTATATGGAATATAATTATAAACATTTAAATCGCAATTTGTTAGTGTCACAAAAAAAAAAGTGATCGCAAAGGCGTGAGTATAAAAGGGGTTTATTGTGTATCATACACGTATCACCTTAATTTTAAAAATCTTTTATCAAAATCCTTCGAGTCACCAAATGCACATTGTGTGCCAAAGTTAAGAGCCCATGAAAATGTGTTCAATTTTCAACAACAATCAAAATTTTTGTTTGGATTTAAGGGTTTAGATCAACGATAAAAATGTTTGTGATGCTTATAATAACCTCAATTTCAAACAAAGATGGTCACCACCACCAAACACTAATTCTTTCCTTCCTCTACTATTGCTATTACTCCTATTGCATTTAACATCTCATGCTCTTACTGCATTGCCATTCAAATTAATAATGTACTTTGAATTAAACGATTTTCAACTAAACTATTTTCAATTAAGCTATTAACTATGTTGAACCTTTACTTGTTGTTGTAACTCTAGTTATAAAATGTTCTTACAAGCTTTTCAAACATCCATGGAGGTTTTCATGTGCCAATCAATCAATGAAGCTTTTAAAAAGGCTTTCTAACTATAGATTTATTAATATTTAATTAAGAGTGAATTAAGAATGAACTATGAGTCAATTAATAGTCAATTAAAAATGAATTGAAAGTTAATTACAAATTAATGAAAAGTGAACTACAAGTTACTATGAGTGGATTATGAAATGGATGCATCATTTATGAATGACTGGAAATCCATGCGAACTTCATTCTTCATGTAACCATGTTTAACATTAACATCCATGAGATATAGTGACATGCCTTTTTAGGTGAGACCAAAAGTGAACCAAAAGTGGACTGGCCCAATCGAAACCCATGTCAGGACCACCATGGGACGAACCCATGTCGACATGGGTTGAGTAAGAAGAATGCCAATTTGGGTTCAATTCTTAGTGTGGTAAGCTGCCACCTTGCACATAGGTGTGTTAAAATAGGTGGAGGGTTTAAAGGAAGACTTAAAAGTCCTTTTCCAAAATAACATAAGTGTGGACTTGCGGTTGGGCCATTAAATGAAGTCAAGGGGGATTTTGGGCAACAAAGCCTTAGACCTAGTGG